>Ga0256407_10001165_pt1 | contig 57337 bp, 31 predicted proteins | sample RumenRJG_04DNA_FD_193489 | JGI IMG/M metagenome (GOLD analysis project Ga0256407, IMG submission 193489) | Bovine rumen microbial communities from Lethbridge, Alberta, Canada - RJG_04 | ecosystem: Host-associated > Mammals > Digestive system > Stomach > Rumen | place: Canada: Alberta... | reverse complement strand
GGCTCTTCCATATCTTGTAGAGTACCTTGAAGTTCTTCAGCAGATTCTTGCGGTCAAAACCTTGAATGGGGAGACCTATTATCTCATAGCCCGCAGCAGGAACACGCTGCATCTCCATACGACCTAAAGCACCTACGAAAAGGATTTTGGCATCAGGGCGCAGTGCCTTGACGGCATTGGCTATGGAAACGGCGGGGAAGATGTGGCCACCCGTTCCTCCACCACTGATAATCACTCTTAACTCACTCATATATACCTTATTATTATATAACCTTGCAAAATTACGAATTTAATTTCTTTTCTTCGCATTTTTTAGCCGATATTTTCGTCTCTCTTCATTTTTGCTGATCGACTGACGCTCAAAATGGCACCTATATAGGCACAATTGATGATGGTCGAGGTTCCACCTTTGGAGATGAGTGGCAGAGGCTGACCTGTAACAGGAGCCAGTCCGACAGCCACCATCATATTGAAAGTGGCTTGAATGACCAGCAACAGTCCTAAGCCCATAGCCAAGAAGGCTGGGAAGTTGTTCTCACAACGACTGGCTATGCGGGCACATCGATAGAGAAGGATAATGTAGAGGAAGACCACGAAAAAGGCTCCGATGATACCCAGCTCTTCAATGATGATGGCATAGATAAAGTCAGAGAAGGCCTGCGACAGGAAGTCGCGCTCAGTACTTTTTCCCGGTCCTTTACCAATAACTCCACTCGACACGATGGCTATATTGGCATGTGCCACCTGTGCGTCCTTGTCAAGGTCGTACTCCTGTGGAGTTGGCTTGGGTTTACCGAACTTCTTGATACGACTTTTCCACGTGTCGGCACGGTGGAACATCTTTTCTATGGCATTTTTCTTCTTGGGTTGCTCTACCTGTTCTACCTTTGTCAATTCTTCGTTGTCTTCCGATGTGTCGTGACCTACAATCATGACCATGGAGATGGCAAAGACACCCAACAGGATAATGGTGCCCGCCAACTTGCCCAACTGGCGCAGAGGGACCAGTCCAATGAACATCATTAAAAATACTACGGCAAAGAGCATGGCTGAGGTGGACAGGTTCTCCAAGCCAATAAGGAAACAGGCTGGGAGGGTTATCCACATAATCCATTTGAATGCATTGCGGTCTGCTCCGTTATCGCGCTGCATGGCGGCTAATATCTGTGCAACAATGAGCACCACGGTACCCTTGGCTATCTCAGAGGGTTGGAAAGTAAAACCGAACAGGTTGATCCAACGACCCGCATCACCCACCTTGGTACCTGCCAAGAGCACCCATAGCAGGGTAATCAGCGATACCAGCATGAGGAATGGGGTCATGAGCTTGAAATAGCGACAGGGGATATTCAGCGTGACAATGGCAACGATAGCTCCGGCTATAATGGTACCAGCGTGGTAAACGATAGGACCAATGTAGTTCTGGCTCTTATAGGTCAGTCCGCTGGAAGCCGAGAAAACCTCCACGATGCTGATCATACAGAGGAAGAAGAACACCATCCAGATGACTCTGTCGCCCTTGAAGATATTGCCTATTCTTTTATTCATTTTTCATTTTTCACTTTTCATATTCACTTACAAAGCCTTAGCCAAGGCTTTGAATTGTTCACCACGGTCTTCCATGTTTTTAAAGAGGTCGAAGCTGGCACAGCAGGGTGAAAGTAATACGGTCATGCCTGGCTCTGCCATCTCATAACAGGCCTGAACACAATCCTTCATGGAGTGGGTGTCTCGAACGGGAATACCCAGCGCGTCGAAATTGTCGTGCAACTTCTGGTTGTCGGCACCGAGATAGACCAGTCCTGCGCATTTCTCTTTGATGAGCGGTTTGATAGGCTCGTAATCGTTACCTTTGTCCTTACCGCCAATGATGAGAATGGTCTTGGTCTTCATAGATTCCAAGGCATACCAGCAGGCATCTACATTGGTGGCCTTTGAGTCGTTGATATATTGCACACCACGCACGGTACATACCTTTTCCAAACGATGCTCTACACCAGGGAAATCACTGAGCGATTGGCGGATAATATCCTTTTGAATACCTGCGATATTAGTGGCTATACCGGCAGCCAGCGAGTTGTAGATATTGTGCTTACCTGTCAGACTGAGCGATTCTTGTTCCATGTTGAAAGGCTCTGGCTTCTCAATCTGATACTTTCCTTCCTCGATATAACCGATGGATCCTTTCTCCTTCAGTTCAGAGAAGGGGAACTGGATAGCCTGGATATTGTATTTCTCCAACTCCTTTTTGATGATGGGGTCATCGTTCCAATAGATGAAGGCATCCTGAGGAGTCTGGTTCTGGATGATACGCATCTTTGCGTCAACATAGTTCTGCATCTTGAAATCATATCGGTCCAAATGGTCGGGTGTGATATTCAGCAAGATGGCAATGTTGGCACGGAAGTCGTACATATTATCCAACTGGAATGAACTCAGCTCGATGATATAGTATTCGTGGGGATCTTCAGCAACCTGTAAAGCCAGTGAGTTTCCAATATTACCTGCCAGTCCGGCATCGTAGCCGGCCTTTTTGAAGATATGATAGATAAGACTCGTGGTAGTCGTCTTACCGTTTGATCCTGTAATACAGATCATCTTGGAATGGGTGTAACGACCAGCGAATTCTATTTCGCTGATGATATGGATGCCCTTCTCCTTGATTTTGACAATCATGGGGGCTGTGTCAGGAATACCAGGACTCTTGATAATCTCGTCGGCATTCAGAATCTTCTCTTCGGTATGCTGACCTTCTTCCCATTCTATCTGATGGTCATCCATCATTTTCTTATACTTGTCGTTAATCTTCGACATGTCACTGACGAAGACCTCGAAACCTTCTTTCTTGGCTAAGACGGCTGCTCCTGCGCCACTCTCGCCTGCTCCTAAAATGACAATCCTACTCATCTTACTTTCAATGTGATAATTGTTAATGCTGCTAATATAATCGTGGTAATCCAGAAACGGATCGTTATTTTTGACTCGTGGAACGGACGATGAGGCCATCCCTTGAGAATGTATGTACTGGTAGCATCCAGTTGTGAGTCCAGACGACGGAAGGTGTCATGAATAGGTGTGGCACGGAACACACGCACACGCTTGCCTTTGCGTTTCTGGAACTTGAACCACTGGGTCTGGATAATGACGCTAAGACTCTCTATGAAGAAGATACCACAGAGGAGAGGTAGCATCAGTTCCTTATGGATAATGATGGCACAAACACCGATAATACCTCCAATGGTCAGCGAACCCGTGTCACCCATAAACACCTGGGCGGGATAGGCATTATACCACAGGAAACCAATCATAGCTCCGATAAAGGCACTCAGGAACACAACAAGTTCTTGTGAGCCAGGAATATACATGATATCAAAATAGGCGGCAAAGACGATGTGAGAGGATACGTAGGCAAATATCAGCAACGCCACTCCGATGACTGCCGAATTGCCGGCACACATACCGTCCATACCATCGTTGAGGTTAGCACCATTCGATACCGCCGTGACAACGATAATGGTCATGATGACAAAAAGGATCCAACCGGCTGCTACCTTGTACTTGCCACAGAACGACATGATGGAGGAGTAGTTCAGGTTGTGATTCTTGATAAAGGGGATGGTGGTCTGTAGCGATTTTACCGGCTCTTTCTTATGCTTGATCACAACTTCCTGATTCTGCTGGGTCTCGGTGACATTCTCGCGTACCACTGCATCGGGACTCAGCCAAAGGGTGAAACCTACGATGAAACCGATACTTACCTGACCGATAATCTTATAAAGCCCCTTCAGACCTTCCTTGTTTTTCTTGAAAATCTTGATGTAATCGTCCATGAACCCCAGGAATCCTAACCATACCGTGGTCACAATCATCAATAACAGGTAGATGTTACGCATACGACCTAACAGCAGTACAGGAATAAGGATGGACACGATAATAATGATACCACCCATGGTGGGTACGCCTTTCTTTTCTACACCAAAGGGGTCAATGCTGGCATCACGAGCGGTCTCAGAGATATTACGGCGCTTCATCCATTTAATGAAGTACTCACCAAACCATGCTGAGATAAGCAGTGACAGGATGAGGGCGAGCAATGAACGGAACGAGACATACGACCAGATGTGTGCTCCTGGAATATTATATTGCTCTAAGAATCTGAAAATATAGTATAGCATTGTTCTTTGAACTTTAATCTTTGAATTTTATGATATGTTTATGATGTAGGCAATGACTTGTGAGTGTGAACGATGAATCTGTATGGTAATCATAAAGTTCAAAGTTCAAAACTCAAAGTTCAAAGCCCGAAGATGTCTCGGACCACCTCACGGTCATCAAAGTGGTGTTTGACACCCTTGATTTCTTGATAGTCCTCATGACCTTTTCCGGCAATGAGAATGACATCGCCCTTTTCAGCCATCATGCAGGCAGTGCGGATAGCTTCCTTACGGTCAACGATAGAGAGCACCTTTTTCATCTGCTGAGGGGTAAGTCCTGCCAGCATATCGTTGATGATGTCCTGTGGTTCCTCATTACGGGGATTGTCGGAGGTAATGATGACACGGTCGCTCTGCTTTACAGCTTCCTGGGCCATCAGCGGACGCTTACCTTTGTCACGGTTGCCTCCTGCTCCACAGACGGTGATAACCTTGCCTTGCTTACCCTCCAGTACCTCACGAATGGCATTCAGCACATTCTCCAGAGCGTCGGGGGTGTGGGCATAGTCTACAATAGCGGTAACACCCTCTTGTGAACGGATGGGTTCCAGTCTGCCTGCCACACTCTTCAGCGTGCTCAGGATGACGAGCACATCTTCTGGCTTCTTGCCCAGCATGATGGCAGCACCATAGACTGCCAACAGGTTGCTGACATTAAACTTACCAATGAACTGAACACCCACCTCGCGACCGTTGATTTCCAGATACATGCCTTCAAAATGACATTCGATAAGACGGGCACGGAAGTCAGCCATGGTTCGTGTTGAATAGGTCTTCACCTGTGCCTTCGTGTTCTGAACCATCACGCTGCCGTTCTTGTCATCGGCATTGGTAATGGCGAAGGCATCCTTTGGTAGGTTGTCGAAGAAGGCTTTCTTGGCATCACGGTAGTTCTCGAAGGTTTTATGATAGTCCAGGTGGTCGCGCGTAAGATTAGTAAACAGACCACCGGCAAACTTCAGTCCGCCAATGCGCTTTTGGGCTATGGCGTGACTGGAACATTCCATAAAGGCATATTCACAACCGGCTTCTACCATCTGGTGGAGCAGACGGTTCAGCTCAATGGGGTCGGGCGTGGTATGGTCTGCAGGGATAGGCTCGCCTTCAATGTAGTTGCACACGGTAGAGAGCAGTCCGCATTTATGACCGAACTGGCGGAACATATTATATAATAAGGTGGCAATGGTAGTCTTGCCATTGGTTCCTGTCACACCAACCAGTTTCAGTTTTTGCGAGGGCTCCCCATAGAAGACGGTAGCAACAGGACCTACGGCTTCCTCAGTAGAAGCCACCTGCACATACGTTACGCCATCGTTTCCGATGGTTTCTCCATCGGGCATTTCCTCACACAGCACAGCTTTTGCACCCAGCTCCAAAGCTTTGGGAATGAAACGGTGACCATCAGTCTGTGTGCCTTTAATGGCTACAAACAGATGACCATTCTCAATCTTGCGTGAGTCAATGTTCACGCCTGTAATCTCTACTTCTGCATTGCCAACAATAGCAATGGGTTTGACCAATTTAAGCAGCTCACTTAGTTTCATACACCTTATTTATAATATAGTCCGTTATTCTAATACTAATATACACTCACAACCCTTCATGATGGTCTTACCTGCAGGATAGCTCTGCTTCTTCACCTTACCACGTCCCTGCAGTTTTACGCGCAGTCCACGACTTTCCAGCAGATAGACGGCATCCTTGGCTCCCATGCCAACAACATTAGGCGTGATGTTCTCTTTTGTCTGCTCTTCCTGAGCAACACGTTTGTTAATGCCTAACTTGTTCAAGACGTAGTTGGCATCCTTCACATTACCTCCCTTGACATCGGGGATAATGATAGATTCCTCATCATGGGCATCCTTGACGCTCATCTTCAGGTTACGGGCCATCACGCCCTCGGCAATATGATGGAATACGACACCGCTCATACCACCTCCAGAGGCGGGCAGTCCCGATTTCTTCAGACACACGATACATGAATATCTGGGATTGTCTGCAGGGAAGTAACCTGCGAAAGACAGCCAGTACTGTACCGTACCACTCTTATAACCAGCCTTACCTTGTGAAACTTGGGCAGTACCGGTCTTGCCAGCTACCTTAAAGTGCTTAGAACCAGCCTTTTTACCGAGTCCTTGACTGACCACATGTTCCAGGATGGTCTGCATGGTCTTGAGCGCTTTGGGCTTGGCAATGCTTTCCTTGATCACCTCAGGAGGGAACTCCTTGATGACCTCGCCGTTCTTCATCACTTGCTTGACAAAGCGAGGACGCATCATCTTACCATTATTGGCAATGGCGTTATAGAAGGTCACGGTATTGATCGGGGCAATCTGTGTCTCGTAGCCGATAGACATCCATGGCAACGTGGTTGCATACCAGTTGTCGTCATAGCGTCCGTTCTTCTTGCGGTGAGGCATACGGATGATGGGTGGACGGTAACCTGGCAGGATGTTCTGCAATTTCAGGTCTTCGGCAATACCCACACGTTGGAGACCTTTTACATAGCGCTCCGCCTGTTCGTGGTAGAACTTGTCAATGACATGGCTCACACCGATGTTCGAACTGACTTCCAGCGTACGGGCTACATTGATGTCGCCATAGCCGCCACGGCGCCAGTTGTGGTCTTTCATCTCTCGTCCGTACATGGGCAGGACACCGCAACCGGTATGAATGACGTAGCTGGTGTCAACTACTTGGTCGTCTAACGCTACCAGGAAAGAGGCAACCTTGAATACGGAACCAGGCTCGCAACGGTAGCTGATGGCAGAGTTGACGGCTTCAATATAGTTGCCGTTCTCGTTCTTCATCATGTTTACGATGGCCTTCACATCACCCGTCTCTACCTCCATCAGAATGGCAACACCCATCTCACCATTGACAAGCTTCAATTCGTCCAACAGGGCACGCTCTGCCAAGTCTTGCATGTTCACATCTATGGTAGTCACGATGTCGCCACCGTCGATAGGCAGCGTCACGGGGATGTTCATGTATTTGTTCAGGATCTTACGACGTCCTGTGATACCCGGTGTTCCTCTTAAGATGGAGTCGTATGCCAGCTCCAGTCCGAAATAGGCGGAGTCCTTGGCACCATACATGCCTCCTACGGTACGCTGGGCCAAAGAACCGAACGGACGACGGCGCGAGTTGAACTCCTCCTCATGGAAACCGCTCTTATATCTGGGCATGTTGAAGAAGGGCAACTTTTTGACCTCTACGTAGGTGTTGTAGTCTATACGCTTGGGCCAGATGGGCCAGTGGCGCGCTCCCACAGTCCCGTTTCCGTTAACCTTCTGACGTCCTTTGTCAAACAACACCTTAAACTCATAGGCGGTGAGGGGGAATATCTTGCTGAGTCCGTCGCAAACGGAATCTACCTTGCTGTTCCAAAGGGAATCGTCCTTCTCAAAGGCTGCTGCCTGGAAGTCTATGAAAATCCTGTATTCTGGAATACTGCTGGCCATCAGCTGTCCATCGCAGCTGAGAATGTTGCCTCGGTTGGGCTTCACGCTTACTGAGTCGCGCTTCAGTCGGTCGGCCACCTCTGTCCAATACTGCTTCTTGGCAGTCATGATGTAGAGGGCCTTGCCGATGATGGCAAAACCGATGAGCGTCAGTACGATGGCGATGGCCATGTATCGCGGCATTACTTTATCATTGTCAAATTTGCTCATCTCTCATTTATCACTTTTCACTTATCACTTTTCACTTACATCATTCAGGAACTTGAATGATGTACGGTGGCTGGTCTGCCTGATGCAGCAGAGAGTCCTTGTTTTGTTTCAGGATGTCGAGAACATGACTCTCACGACATTTCTCAGTCAGTGTACTGGAAGAGCTGAGTGCCTTGAATTTGGCATCCTTGAGCTGGTTCTCCAGACGGTCAATGTTCAACAGGTCCTGTTGGCACTGGTAGCGGAAAGCTACGTAGACAATGGTAAAGGCGACAATCAGTATAAACAGCCAGATCTGTGAACGCACAACCTGTGTGGTCAGCATGTCGCCACCCAGGATGGTACGCAGGTTCAGTTGTGAGGAAGGGTGGGGGTCCTCCTCACTGGCGGTGTCCTTGATCTTCTGCAAGGTGTCCTTTAGCTTACTCTCCGGATCCTCCTGCTCGTTCAGCTCTTCGGAATCCTCCGGGATGATGTCCTTTATCTTGTCTTCTGCCATGTTTCTTTATATCTTTTCTGCTATTCTAAGTTTTGCGCTACGACTGCGTGGATTGCGCTGCTGTTCCTCGTCGGAGGGAATGGTAACCTTGTTAACCAGGCGGAAAGGACTTGTGATACGTCCGTAGAAGTCCTGCTCTACTTTTCCCTCTGCATTACCGGCTTTCATCACGTTTTTGACAATTCGGTCTTCCAGCGAATGATAGGTGATGACGCTGAGGCGTCCACCTTTACAAAGCAGGTCGGTAGCACCGCGGAGCATGTCACGCAAGGCATCCATCTCGTGGTTGACCTCAATGCGTAGGGCCTGGAATAATTGGGCCTTAAACTTTGAACTTTCTCTCTTTGAGAGCGAGCGGAGCTCGAGCGGAACTTTGTGATTGGTTTCGAGTTCATCCATTCCTACAGCTTTCAGCAACTCGCTCGTTGTCCCCAACAGCTTCTCTTGACGGGCCGTCACAATCTTTTTTGCCAACTGACGGGCATTCTTCAGTTCTCCATAGAGATAGAACACGTCTGCCAACTTTTCCTCGGTATAGTTGTTCAGAATGTCTGCTGCGGTCTGACCGGCTCTTTTGTTCATGCGCATATCCAAGGGCGCGTCGAAACGGAAGGAGAATCCTCGCGTCTCATCGTCAAAGTGATGACTGGATACGCCCAGGTCGGCCAACAGTCCGTCAATTTGCTCTACACCGTAATATTGCATCCAGTTGCGGATATATCTAAAGTTGCTGCGAACGAAGGTAAATCTATCATCGTTGACGATATTTTTTTCTGCGTCGGCATCTTGGTCGAAGCTGTACAGATGACCTTTCGAACTCAGGCGCGACAGTATCTCTTTGGAATGACCGCCGCCACCGAAAGTTACGTCTACGTAAACGCCGTCGGGCTGGATATCCAGCCCGTCAACGCTCTCCTGAAGGAGTACAGGAACGTGATATGTTTCTGCCGTTACGATCATCTGTTCACTTTTCACTATTCACTTTTCACTAACGAAGCGTTTCGCTGTTCACTAGGTGCTTGCACCGCCATCAACTCTTCGAGGGCTTGTCCGAAATCCTCGGGCGTCATCTGTTGCTCCTCTGTCTTTGAGTTGCTCCATATTTCTATGGTGTCGCCCATACCAATGAACTTGATGTCCTGTTCAATGGCAGCCATCCGTTGATAGCGTTTGGGAATCAGGAATCGTCCGTTGCCGTCAAGTGTTAAGAGCTCTACCTCGCTGACGAACTGGCGGAACACCTGTTGCTGTTGCTTGTTCCAACGATTCAGACGGGCACGCATAGCGTCCATCTGTTCGTTCCATACGCTTTCGGGGTAAAGTACGAGACAGGGCTGGAACACATCTTTGCGGAGCACTAAACGCTCATCTCCCCCACCTTGCAACACCTTACGGAAGGTGGCGGGCAGGAAAGCACGTCCTTTTGTGTCCATTTTAGCCTCTATATTACCTAAAAAACGCATGCGTACATCTTTATAACTTAAGTTTGGGTGCAAAGTTAATCATTTTCCCCCACATTCCCCCACAATTCTCCACTTTTTTTAGTGAATAATTTTTAAAACGTGGAAACAGGTGTATTTTTTTTCATGAAAAGTGATTATATTCACAAAGTTTTTCCTATCTTTGCAAACTGTTAGTGATAAACGGGAGAAATGGGACAGATTACAGAGAAAACTATTGATATTGATGGTATTTTGAAAGGCAAAATGGGCGCAAAGGCAAAATGGGTACCGCGTCCATTGGTGTCTTGGCTGAAACGTATCATCCATCAGGATCAGGTGAATGCTTATCTGTGGGAATCGCGTGATAAGGTTGGAACCGACTGGTTGGAGGAATGTGTCCGCTATCTCCAGATGACGCTGAAGATAGAAGGCATGGAGAATCTGCCCGCCAAGGACGATGGTCGGTTGTATACCATCGTTTCTAACCATCCTCTAGGTGGTGCCGACGGAGTAGCTTTAGGTGCTATCATCGGTCGTCATTTCGACTCCCGTTTCCGCTATCTGGTCAACGACCTGCTCATGAATCTCCCAGGACTGGCTCCCCTCTGTATTCCTATCAACAAGACAGGAAAGCAGAGTCGTAACTTTCCAGCTATGGTCAAGGCAGGCTTCGAGAGCGATAACCACATGCTGATGTATCCGGCGGGCATCTGTTCCCGTCGCCAAAAGGATGGTAGCATTCGTGATATCCCCTGGTCGAAGACGTTTATCCAGAAGAGTGTCGAGTATCAGCGCGACGTGGTGCCCATCCATTTCAGCGGGAAGAATTCCGATTTCTTCTATAAACTGGCCAATTTCAGCGACAAGTTTCTACCCTTCAATCTTGCCATGATCTTCCTGGTCGACGAGATGTACAAGAATGTCGGCAAGACCTTCGAAGTGCGCATTGGAAAACCGATTCCCTGGCAGACCTTCGATAAGAGCAAAACGCCTGTGCAGTGGGCGCAATATGTACAAGACATAGTATACAAACTCTAGTCTATCTAGAAAATCTAGTTAACAACTATAATAACTTCAAACAATGGAACAGCCCATCATCCAGCCTATCAGCAAAGAACTGCTTAAAAGCGAACTGACTCCCGACAAGCAGTTGCGCATGACAAACAAGAGCAACAATGAAATCTATATCATTACGGCTCATAACGCACCCAATGTGATGCGTGAGATTGGTCGTTTGCGTGAGATTGTGTTCCGTGAGGCTGGTGGTGGAACAGGCAAGGAGGTGGATATCGATGAGTTTGATATCTGTGAAAACTGCTACAAACAGCTCATTGTGTGGAATCCTGAAGAGGAGGAGATCATCGGAGGATATCGTTATCTGGCAGGTACCGACTGGGATTACGACGAGAAAGGACAGCCTATCCTGGCTACCAGTCACATGTTCCATTTCTCCGAGAAGTTCATCAAGGAATATGCTCCGCAGACCGTTGAACTCGGTCGTTCCTTTGTCTCGTTGCCTTATCAGTCGTCACGCATGGGTGCCAAGAGCCTGTTCGCCTTGGACAATCTGTGGGACGGTCTGGGTGCATTGACTGTCATTCGTCCGAATGTGCGCTATTATTTCGGCAAGATGACCATGTATCCCTCTTATATCCGTAAAGGACGCGACATGATACTGTATTTCCTGAAGAAGTATTTTGATGATAAGGAGAACCTGATTATCCCGATGAAACCGCTGGAATTGGAGACAGATCCCACTGAGTTGGATGCTCTCTTCTGCGGACAGTCCTTCAAGGAGGATTACTTGGTTCTTAACCGTGAAATCCGTAAGTTGGGCTATAACATCCCGCCATTGGTGAATGCCTATATGGGTCTTTCTCCCACGATGAAGCTCTTTGGTACTGCCATCAACTACGGTTTCGGTGATGTGGAGGAGACTGGCATCTTGATTGCTATCGATGAAATCTTCGAAAGCAAGCGCAAACGTCATATCGACACGTTTATCGCTGAACATCGCGATGAGTTGAAGATTACCTCTGGAGCCAACAAAATTATCTATAAAGACAAAGACTAAACTTCATGCGCCGACTTTTGTTGTTGTGGGCCTTTTTGCCCGCAGTGGCTCTTGCCCAGAGCCTTGATTCCCTCCATATCATGATTGATGCGGAGACTGATTTCAATGTTCCCCATGTGTATAAAACCTTTCAGGAGGCTGCCGCCCATTTCAAAAACGGCTCTTCTGCCAGCCCCATGATGGTGTATATCCGTCCGGGTGTCTATTGGATTGACGATCCTGACGACCCGACCGTCAAGGTGGGGAAGGACAGACAAGTACCCTTTGGCATGACCGTTCGTTGCGACTATCTCCATCTCGTTGGAATGGGAAATAATCCTGAGGATGTGGTGCTCGCCTCCCAGCGCGGTCAGATGCAGGGAGCCGTGGGCAATTTCACCATGTTCGACTTCTGGGTTAAGACGTTACGGGTGGAGAATATGACGATGGGTAACTACTGTAATGTCGATCTGGTCTATCCGCTGAATCCCCAGCTCAATCGCCCCAAGCGCAGCAGTGCCATCACACAGGCCCATGTGGGTTATGTTCATGGAGATAGCTTGTTGGCTAATAAAGTCCGTTTCATCAGCCGTCTGAACCTCAATCCTCTGAATGGTGCCAAGTATTCCTATTATGAAGATTGCCATTTCGAGAGTACCGACGATGCACTGAATGGAACGGCCATCTATCGTCATTGCGACTTCGACTTCTACGGACAGAAACCCTTCTGGAGCACCTTTGGCCGTGGTGCGATGTTCATCGACTGCGATTTCAACCTCAAGGGTGAACCTCGTGAGATGTATTTCTGTAAACAGGGTGGTCCTGTGACGGTCATCGACTGCCGCTATCATGCCCCATCGGATACCATCTATATCGGATGGACGGCCTATCCGCAACCGTGGCTCCGCTGTTATCAGCACAACTTCACCCTGAACGGTAAGCCCTATCTGATAGGGAACCGCCAGCCCCAGAACACCTTGCAGCCCTCCTTGCTGACCCCTGCTCTGCAGGAAATACCCTTCTTGGGTATCAGTCAACATGAGGCTACCTTGCTGACGGGTCAGGACACCCTTCGTCTCACCTGTCCAGAGCCCGTTACCTGGCACATCCCCGAAGCTAATGCCTCCTATGTCTCTGTTGTCCCTGTAAGCGCAGGTTGTGCCTCCGCCTTTATCCCTACTAATACCACCGATGAAACGGCTGATTTCTGCATCACAGCTACCACCGCTGATGGACGTGAAGCCGCCTGCCATATGGTGGTGAAACCTTCCATATTACCCCCACCTGCCTTCAAGAAACGCCCCCGCATCGTTCAAAAGAAGAATCAGCTCCTGCTGAGCTACCAATTGGACTTACAAGGCCGTCGTGATGAGTCACGCATCACCTGGTATCGCGACAACATCCCCGTTGCCACTACCTATGGCGCGCTCGAGCGTACATATTCATTAACAGCTGCTGATCATGGTCATCACATCAGTGCTACCATCGAGCCCAAACATCAGCGCAGTACCTACGGTCCAGCCGTCTCCAGCTCCTCTAGAATATCTAGTCCATCTAGCCCATCTAGTCCGTTTAGAATCTCAAGCCTTTCCACCGACTTCCATACCTTCCCCTGCCAATGGCAGCCTGCCGTCCTTCCCGGCTATTGGACCGTCGATGGCTATAAGCCCCAGGATACCGCAGCGTTCCCTTGGTCTTTCGATGCCAATAAACCCATGTGGGAATATGCCGAAGGCTTTAATGGTGCAGTTGGAATGGGACTTTTACAGGCTCAGCGGGGTGCTCGCCTGATGTACACGCCGCTCGAAGGTACCTATGGTAATATGTCTTTGGAATTGCTGGTTGATCCCACCAAAACCGCAGGTCAGGGCTTTGGTTCTGCTACTGGTCAGTATATGGATGTCTGTCTGAAGTTTGATACACAGACGCTCACTGGCTATGGCTTGCGTATCATCCGTACCACCAAATATGCAAATGCCGTCGATTTCCTTTTGGTGCGTTATGACCATGGAGTGATTACCCCGATTTCAGAGGCTGTTTCTTCTACCTGCTATCGCACGGGATGTGCCATTTCGCTCGATTTCACCGACAATCAGCTTACGGCTCGTGTTACCACGAAGACGCCTCGTCCTACCAATTCGACACTACCCCATGAAGTACTGTTGAAAGCCACAGTAGCCCCCAACACCTTCAGAGGTGTCCATATCCAGCATACGGGTTCTTGCGGTGAGAGCACCACTATGCTGCACAACATAAAGATTGATTGGCGTTAGACGATAGGCAACGAGATACCGTTGATCTTCTGATAGACATCCAGCGCGTAGATGTCCGTCATACCGGCAATATAGTCGATGACGGCCATGATGCGCGTCTCTAAGTCTTCATTGTTGATGTCATACTGCGAACTCACGCGGTCTATCAGCTGTTGCGAGTAGTAACGGTCGGGGTGCATCACGGCTTCTGTCATCTGTTCCATTAGGGTGGCCATGATTTTATAACCCGACAGCTCCACATCCAGCACAGGACGACTGCGGTAGATGCGCTCCACGGAGAGTTTGGCACACCGCTCGTAGGCATTGCGCTGTAGTTCGTTGATATGTTGGATGAGCGAACCCTCAAAGGTACCGTTCAGTATCTCGTCTTCATGAGCTACAAAGGTATTCACGCATTCGTTCTCCAATTTTCCGATGACGCAGGCACGCATATAGACCACCTTTTCATTCGGGTCTTTCAGCTCCTCGTCCCTGATGCGACGAAGAATCTTCTGCTTGTTCTCCTCGTCGAAGAATCCTAGCAGCAGGTCTTCCGTCTCTTGGTACGTTAGGATTTTCAGCTTATGGGCATCTTCCAAGTCCATAATCTCATAGCAGATGTCATCGGCAGCCTCCACCAGATAGACCAGCGGATGACGGGCGTAGCGCAAGGGTTCACCCTCCTTCGACTTGCAAATAATTCCCATTTCATCGGCAATTCTTTGGTAGTATTCGCGTTCACTCTGGAAGAAACCGAACTTCCCCTTCTTGCTGGCGGCTGAAGAGGCGTAGGGGTATTTCACGATGCTTGCCAAGGTAGAGTAGGTCATCACAAAACCGCCTGCACGACGACCCTTGAACTGATGGGTCAGCAGTCGGAAGGCATTGGCATTACCCTCAAAGTGGGTAATGTCGTCCCAGAATTCCGGTGAAACCTGTGATTTCAGCGCATTACCGGCCCCTTCTGTAAAGAATGTCTGGATGGCTTTTTCGCCCGAATGTCCGAATGGCGGATTACCTAAATCATGGGCCAGACAGGCTGTAGATACAATCTGTCCTATCTGCTCGAACATCGTACCTCTCAGTTCAGGACGTTTTTCCTGGATGATGCGCTGTGCCACATCATTCCCTAGCGACATACCTACGCTCGCCACCTCCAGCGAGTGAGTCAGTCGGTTATGTACAAAGATGCTCCCAGGCAAGGGGAATACCTGTGTCTTATTCTGCAGTCTGCGAAACGGAGCCGAGAAAATCAGTCGGTCATAGTCGCGCTTAAACTCTGTTCGGTCGTCGTGGCGCTCCGTATGACGGTGCTCCTGTCCCAGTCGTTTATTCGATATCAGTTGTATCCAATCCATAACGGCTGCGAAGGTACAAATAAAAAATGAGACAGCCAAACGACCGTCTCATTTTTTGAAAATGGAGGTATTTGCCACTTGTTTAAATAGATGAATTCTCCCTCGAAATGATAAAAAGATACAAATTTGTATGAAAATGATGGTTGTTTGACGGGAAATGACTACCTTTGCACATTATTTATAATAGAAGCATTTCGAAATGATCAAGATTAAAGTTGTAAACCGCGGACATCAACAGTTGCCCGCATACGCTACGCCTCAGAGTGCCGGCATGGACCTGAGAGCCAATCTGAGTGAGCCCATCACCCTGCATCCCATGGAGCGCCGACTGATTCCTACAGGTCTGCACATCGCCCTGCCCGAGGGCTATGAGGCACAGGTGCGCCCACGCAGTGGACTGGCGCTGAAGCATGGCTTGACGGTGCTGAACACCCCAGGAACCATCGATGCCGACTACCGTGGTGAGATCGGTGTGGTGCTCATCAACCTGTCGCAGGAGGACTTCGTCATCAACGATGGCGAGCGCATTGCCCAGATGGTCATTGCCCGTCATGAGCAGGGTGACCTCGTTGTTGTGGAGGAACTGGACCAGACGGAGCGTGGTGAAGGCGGCTATGGTCACACTGGCGTGAAATGAGAAATGAGGAATGAGTAATGAGAAATGACGGGCTTTGCCCTAAATGAGAAATTAGGAATGAAAAGATTGAAGGTATTTAGTACGAGTGCGAGAATGAGAGCATTTTTCATTTTTACATTTACATTTCTCATTTCTCATTCCTCATTTCTCATTTGCACAGCACAGAATGTGCAGCAGCGCTACGATAATTTCTTCTTGGAAGCCATCGTGCAGCGAGAAAAAGGCAACAGCGATGCGGCTTTCGACCTGTTGCGCCATTGCGTGGACATCGACTCTACCCGTTCCGAGGCCTATTTCTATCTGGCTCAATACTATGGAGCGCTGAAGCAGAAGGAGAAGATGCTGGGGATGATGAAGAAGGCGGTGGACTTGGAGCCTGACAACACCACCTATCTGGAGACCTTGGCGAATGTCTATATCTCCCAGCGCCAGTATGCTGAGGGCATTGAGATGCTGGAGCGCCTCTATGACAAGAGTCGTGAGCGCGACGAGGTGCTAGGTATGTTGGTACAGCTTTATGAACAGCAACAGGACTACGACAATGCCATCCGTACGCTGAACCGTCTGGAGACCCTGGAGGGTAAGTCGGAGCGCCTGTCGTTTGCCAAGAGTAGCCTGTTTACGCAGAAAGGCGACAAAAAGGCGGCCATCAGCGAGATGAAGAAGTTGGCCGACCAATATCCGCACGATAACAACTACCGTTGCCTGTATGGCAACACGCTTTATGTCAACGGTCAACAGAAGAAGGCGCTGGCTATCTATCACGAGATTCTAAAGGACGACCCCGACAACCGTAATGCGCAGATGGCGATGCTGGCTCACTATAACGAACAGCATGACTCTGCCGCTGCCAACCGACTGATAGAAGAAATCCTGCTGAACAAACAGAGCTCGACGGAAGACCGTGTGACACTGATGCGTCAGGTGATTGGCGAGAGTGAACGGGCTGGAGGCGACTCTACCCGCGTGCTGCAGTTGTTTCATCGCATGCTGGACTTGCCACAGAGTGATGCCGATATGGCGCTCTTCTGTGCCACCTATATGAACTTGAAGAAGATGCCGAAAGATAGCATTGGTGCTGTGCTGGAGAAAGCCATCCAGATAGCCCCCGACAATGCCGCTGCTCGCTTGCAACTGGTCAGCTATGCTTGGCAGAACGAAGACCGCGACAAGGTGATAGCGCTGTGTAAGGAGGCGCGTCAGTATAACCCCGATGAAATGGCCTTTTATTACTATCAGGGCATTGCCTATTACCAGAACAGTCAGTTGGATGAGGCGCTGGATGCTTTCCAGAATGGTATCGGAGTCATCACCCAGCAGAGCGACCCTGCCATCGTCAGCGACTTCTATGCGGTGATGGGCGACATCATGCACCAGAAAGGCATGGACCGTGAGGCTTATGCAGCCTACGACTCTTGTCTGCAGTGGAAGGACGATAACATCGCTTGCCTGAACAACTACGCCTATTACCTGAGCGTCAAAGGAGAGCAACTGGACAAGGCGGAGCAGATGTCGTACCGTACCATCAAGGCGGAACCGAAGAATGCCACCTATCTGGACACCTACGCCTGGATTCTGTTCATGCAGAAACGATACAGTGAGGCCCGCATCTATATCGATCAGACCTTGCAGAACGATAGCGACACGTCGGCCGTCTTGTTGGAACATGCCGGCGACATCTATTATCACGTTGGCGACACCGACAAGGCCCTGGTGTTCTGGCAACAGTCGTTGGACCGTGCCGTCGCAGACAATGACAAGGAGATACAGGGTCCCAGAAGACAAGTATTGATTAGAAAAATAAAACTAAAGAAATATCTGAAAGAATGAAGACATTACGTTTCTTGACAATGACCGCCTGCATGGCAGCACTGGTCGTTGTAACCTCGTGTAGTTCGATGAAAGGACTGGGTCGAAAGGGAACCGTCATCCCCAAAAGCGAGCAGTCCGCATCGAGGACAGTCAAGAGAAATAGCGCTGCACCCGTAGCCGCAGAGGTCAAGGCCGACGGAAAGCCGGACCTGACGGATTCCATCCAGAGGCTCACGTTCCTGCAGGAGGTGAACGACAATGCCCAGCATGCCCGTTTCATCACGTCGAAGATCAAGTTCACGGTAGAGGTGGGCGCCCAGCAGATGACGCTGACGGGTAACCTGAAGATGAAGCGCGACGATGTCATTCGCTTACAGCTGATGGCCTTCGGTTTCGTGGAGGCAGGTCGTCTGGAGTTCACGCCCGACTATGTGCTGATCATCGACCGTATCAATAAGCAGTATCTGAAGGTGCCGTATGCACACCTCGACTTCTTGCGCAACAGCCATATCGACTTCTATGTCATCCAGTCGCTCTTCTGGAACGAACTGTTCCAGCCTGGTAAGTCACATCTGACCGACAGCAACATGAAGAGTTATAAGACCGAACTGGGTGCCGACGATGATGTGGTGATAGCGATGGAGGACGGCAAACTGTCGTATCGCTGGCTCACGGAACAATCTTCAAAGCTGGTGGAAATGGCCAACATCATGTATAATGACAGGTACCGTGGCAATTACCAGCTGAACTGGGACTATGAGGACTTCCAGCGCATCAACTCGAAGCATTTCCCCATGCTTCATAAGGTGGGTTTGATTACTCCTCAGAAGGAAATCAAGTTTGAAATGATGCTGAGCAAGATAGACCATGAGGACAACTGGGAAACCCGTACCATGTTGTCTGGTAAATATCGTCAGGTTGAGGTCGACGAGATACTGCGTCGCTTCATGGCACTCTAAACAACAGGAATGAAGCGAATAAGTATTATATTATTGTTGCTGGCCTTCACACTGGCTCCGCAGGCACAGACTCGTTCGAAGCGTACGACTACGACGAGGAAGACCGCCGTGCAGCCTAAGAAGAGCACAAAGAAGAAGACCACCACGAAGACGACCACTCAGCCGGCTTCCGTGCAGGCCCTGCAAAACCAGCGCCAGAAGCTTCAGCAACAAATCAAGGAACAGGAAAAGAAACTCCGTACCAATCAGCAGGATGTGAAGAATCGACTGCAGAACCTCATGATCATCAACACCGAGATTGAGGGGAAGCGCCGTACCATCGACACCATCCGTCGTAATATCAGCGAACTGGATGTGGAGATAGATAGTCTTTGTCGGCAGTTGGAGACCTTACAGGACGAATTGAACGAGTGCAAGCGCCGTTACGTGAAGTCCATGCGCTACCTGCATCGTAACAAGTCGAACCAGAGTCAGCTGATGTTCATCTTCAGTGCTGACAACCTGACGCAGATGGTGCGCCGAATGCGCTTCATGCGTGAGTATGCGGCCTACCAGCATGTACAGGGTGACGAGGTAAAAGCCCAACAGGAGGCGGTCAATAACAAATTCCAGGAAATCAGCGTTGCCAAGCGTCAGAAGACACAGCTCTTGGTAAAGGGTGAACGGGAGCGCAGAGACTTGGAAGGCAAACAGACGGAACAAAAGAATGTGGTGAAGAGCCTGCAGAAGGAACAGCGTTCTATCCAGAACATCATCGCCCAGCAGAAACAGAAAGATGCAGCGCTGAATGCCCAGATTGACCGATTGATCGCTGAGGAAGTGGCCCGCCAGAAGGCACGTGCTGCTGCTGAGGCCAAGCGTCGTGCGGAAGCGGAAGCTGCCAGAAAACGTGCTGCTGCTGAGGCTCGTAAGCGAGCCGAGGAAGCCCGTAAGAAAGCAGAAGCCGAGGCAGCTGCTGCTAAGACTAAGGAAGCCCGCGAGGAAGCCCGTCGCCGTGCCATGGAGCATGCCAAGGCCGAGGAGAATGCCCGTAGGGAGGAAGAAACTGCGCGTAAGGCTGAGGAGTCATTGCTGACACCTGCTGAGGACTTGCGCATCAGCGGTAGCTTCGAGAGCAACCGCGGTCGTCTGCCCATTCCTATCACAGGTGCCTACCGCATCGTTAGCCACTTCGGACAGTATAATGTGGAGGGTCTGCACAATGTGACTCTCGACAATAAGGGTATCAATATCAAGGGAGAAGCCGGAGCCCAGGCCCGCAGCATCTTCGATGGTGAGGTCAGCGCCGTGTTCAGCTTCGGTGGTACTGTTGTCGTCATGGTGCGCCACGGCAGCTACATCTCCGTATATTGCAACCTGTCCAACGTCAACGTACGTCGCGGTCAAAAGGTGACCACCCGTCAGGCACTGGGTCGCGTCGGTCAGGACAACATCCTGCAGTTCCAATTGCGTAAGGAGACGCAGAAGTTGAACCCCGAAAGCTGGCTGGGAAGATAAAGGCGCTTTGCGCCAAATGAGAAATGAGGAATGAGGAATGAATAATGACGGGCTTCGCCCTAAATGAAAAATGAGAAATGAATTTCAACGCAAGCAATAATGCGATATGTTGCGAATATCATTTAAACATTTCTCATTTCCATTTCTCATTCCTCATTTCTCATTTCTCATTTAGTAAATTGCAATAGGCCTCAATGGCATTGGCAATTTCTGAAATGCAGATAAACTCGTCCGCACTGTGACTCCGACTGCTTTCTCCAGGACCTAGTTTCATGGAGGGGAATGGCATAAGCGCCTGGTCGCTGAGCGTAGGAGATCCGAACGGAACCATACCCATCTTGATGCTTTTCTGCACCAACGGGTTTCCTACGGGAATGTGCGAGGACGACAAACGGAAGGAGCGGGCTTTCAGCTCGCTTTTCTTCATGTGTTTCTGCAAGAAGGAGAACAGGTATTCGTTCTGGTAGTATTCGTTGGTGCGCACGTCGATGACGAAGTGGCACTCATCGGGCACTACGTTATGCTGCGTTCCGCTGTTAATCACCGTCACCGTCATTTGGGTCGCTCCTAACAGCGGACTCTCTTTCTTAAAACGGTAGTCGCGCAACCAGAGCAGGTCGTCCAAGGCTTCGTAGATGGCGTTCACGCCCTCGTTGCGGGCGGCATGTCCGCTCTTGCCGCGAGCCACACCGTCAATGACCATCAGTCCCTTCTCGGCAATGGCAGGGTGCATACCCGTCGGTTCACCCACAATGGCCACGTCAATCTTGGGTAGGTGGGACAGGGCCATGGAAAAGCCGTTCTCACCGCTCACCTCCTCTTCGCACGATGCCAGATACACCAAATTATAATTATTGGCGTACTCCGAGGTAGCGCCTCGGAAAATGCGATACACCTGCAGCAGCGATACCAACCCGCCTCCGCAGTCGTTGGCGCCCAATCCATACAGACGGTCGCCCTCGATGGTGGGCGTGAATGGGTCACGCGTCCACGATGCCACGGGTTTCACCGTGTCGATGTGCGCATTAAGCAACAATGTCGGTTTCTCTGGGTCAATGTTCTCTTGAATGAGAATATTGTTCCCAATGCGTTCATAGGGCATGCCCCACTTCCCGATGAAATCGGCTAAAATGTCAGCAGCAGCCGCTTCTTCGCGACTTACCGACGGCGTTTTGATGAGCTGCATCAGCAGCTCCACCGCATCATTCGTATATTGCTTTATATCCATCATTTTTGTTGCAAAGATAGGAAAAATTTCTCATTATTTGTAGTCTTCTTGTATCATTTCTTCATTTTTCATTTAAATTTCTCATTTCTCATTTCTCATTTCTCATTTATTATTATTACCTTTGCACCTAATTAATATATAAAGGGAGAAGTTATGCAGACAAATTGCCACATGTCAGTGCTGGTGCACGAACAAGCAAAGAAGTATGGTGACCGCGAAATGCTGATTTATCAGGACTTTGGCGGTAAGGAGTGGAAATCCTTGTCTTGGAACCAGGTTTCAGCGACAGTCAAACAGGTGTCTAACGCCCTGTTGAACCTTGGTGTGAAACCTCAGGAGAACATCGGAATTTTCTCGCAGAACTCAGTGCAGTATATTGAGTGCGACTTCGGTGCATGGGGTATTCGTGCCGTCACGATACCGTTCTATGCCACCTCGTCGGAACAACAGATCCAATTCATGGTGAACGATGCCAAGGTGCGCTTCCTCTTCGTCGGTGAACAGGAGCAGTACGAAAAGGCTCGTCGTGCCTTCTCACTCTGTCCTACGCTGGAGCGTATCATCGTCTACGATCCCATGGTGCATATCTCTTCACACGATCCCAACGCCATTTATTTCGACGATTTCCTGAAGTTAGGTGAGAACCTGCCCCGTCAGACGGAGGTAGAGGCTTTGCAGAAGGAAGCTTCGTTCGACGATGTCGCCAATATCCTGTACACCAGTGGTACCACAGGCGATTCCAAGGGCGTCATCCTCACGCACGGACAGTATCATGCTGCCTTCGAGGCCAACGACAAGTGCGTGCCTGTCGGTGAGAACGACCGTGTGATGAACTTCCTTCCCTACACCCATATCTTCGAGCGCGGATGGGCCCTCCTTTCCTTGACCGAGGGTGCCACGATGATTGTCAATACCCATCCTCAGGAGGTGCAGCAGTCCATGCGTGAGACCCATCCCACTTGTATGTCGGCAGTACCCCGTTTCTGGGAGAAGGTCTACATGGGTGTGATGGATAAGATAGAACATTCCAGTGCCGTACAGCGTAAGCTCTTTATGCATGCTTACAATGTCGGTCGCAAGCATAACATCGAATACATCAGTCGTGGCAAGAAACCACCTGTAGCCTTGCACCTGGAGTATGAGATGCTGAACCGCACCGTGTTCTCACTGGTTCGTAAGGAACTGGGTCTGGAGAACGCCCATTTCTTCCCCACTGCTGGCGCAGCCGTTTCCGCTCATGTTGAGGAATTTGTCCATTCCATCGGTATCAACATGATTGTTGGCTACGGTCTGACGGAGTCGTTGGCTACGGTAAGCTGTAACCATCTGGGCAAGCCCTGGACGGTAGGTAGCGTCGGTATTCCCATCGAGGGCATCAGCATCCGCATCGGTGAGAACGACGAGGTACTGCTGAAAGGTCCGACGATTACCCGTGGCTACTACAACCGTGAGGACCTGACACAGGCTGCCTTTACCGAGGATGGTTACTTCAAGACGGGTGATGCCGGATACCTGAAGGACGGTGAACTGTTCCTGAAGGAGCGCATCAAGGACCTGTTCAAGACCTCTAACGGCAAATACATCGCTCCCCAGATGATTGAGTCAAAGCTGCTTGTCGACAAGTTCATCGACCAGATTGCCGTTATCGCCGACGAGCGCAAGTTCGTCTCTGCCCTCATCATCCCCGTCTATACGCTCCTCGAGGAGTATGCCCGCGAACATAACATCCCCTTCGAGAACCGTGAACAGCTCTGTGCCGACCCTCGTATCATCCAGATGATGAAGGAGCGCATCGACACCCTGCAACAGCAGTTGGCCCACTACGAGCAGGTGAAGCGCTTCACCCTGCTGCCACACCACCTGTCGATGGAGAAGGGCGAACTGACGAACACGCTGAAAATCCGCCGTCGCGTGCTGAATGAGAACTATAAGGAACAAATCGAGGCAATGTACCTCGATTAGTTCCAAATGAGGAATGAGGAGTGAGAAATGAGTAATGACGGGCTGCGCCCTAAATGAAAAATGTCAAATGACCGATTCGCGAGATAATATCATTGTTGAGAAATCTGAAAAGTTTGCCGACAGAATCACAAAGATGTATAAGTATCTTTCCGAAAAGCGTTCTGGTGACAAAGATATGTTAAAACAGATTGTGCGAAGCGGGACTAGTGTTGGAGCAAACGTGTCCGAAGGTCAATACGCCCAGACGAAAGCGGATTTTCTCACTAAGATGACAATCGCTCTGAAAGAAGCTAATGAGACCAGATTTTGGTTAAAACGACTTTATTCCTATGGTTCCTTGAGCGACAAAGAATATGAATCCATTATAAAAGACAGTGAAGAAGTCATCAGTATATTAACAATAATAACAAAAACGACTAAGGAGAATTTGAAGAATGAACAGAGTTGTAAAAAACAGTAATGCGAGTGGTTTATTTTCCTGTTTAGAACGGGAGGAATCATTTCTCATTTCTCATTTACATTTCTCATTCCTCATTCCTCATTTCTCATTTAAATAAGATATGATAACACAAGATCAATTAAAAGACGTATTAGATAGAACAGACGCGCTTTATCGCTATCTGAAGATAGACGAGAAGAAGATGGAGTACGAGGAGGAAGATCTTCGTACGCAGGCTCCCGACTTCTGGGAAGACCAGAAGCGTGCCGAGGAGCAAATGAAGAAGGTAAAGGGCATCAAGAAGTGGTTGGACGGCTATCAGGCAGTCCGTACCGCAGCTGATGAACTCCAGTTGGCTTTCGACTTCTATAAGGAGGAGATGGTCACTGAGGAGGAAGTGGACCATAATTATCTAGTTTGTCTTGAGCTACTAGAATCACTAGAATTAAAAAACATGCTCCGCCAGAAGGAGGACCCCATGGATGCCGTGCTCAAGATTAACTCCGGTGCCGGTGGTACTGAGGCGCAGGACTGGGCGCAGATGCTGATGCGTATGTACCAGCGCTGGGCGGAGGCGCACGACTATAAAGTCTCCATTGCCAACCTGCAGGATGGTGACGAGGCAGGCATCAAGAGTGTGACGATGCAGATTGAGGGTGGCGAGTTTGCCTATGGCTACCTGAAGAGTGAGAATGGCGTTCACCGTCTGGTGCGCGTCAGTCCTTATAATGCACAGGGTAAGCGCATGACCAGTTTCGCCTCTGTCTTCGTGTCGCCTTTGGTCGACGATACTATCGAGGTGTATGTAGACCCCGCCAAACTCTCGTGGGATACGTTCCGTTCGAGCGGTGCTGGCGGTCAGAACGTCAACAAGGTGGAGTCGGGTGTCCGTCTGCGTTATTGGTACACTGACCCTGATACGGGCGAGGAAGAGGAAATCCTCATCGAGAATACCGAGACGCGCGACCAGCCTAAGAACAAGGAGCGCGCCATGGCTCTGCTCCGCTCCCAACTCTACGATCGTGCCATGCAGAAACGCCTGGAGGCTCAGGCCAAGATTGAGGCTGGCAAGAAGAAGATAGAGTGGGGCAGTCAGATCCGCTCCTACGTCTTCGACGACCGTCGTGTCAAAGACCACCGCACCAACTACCAGACCTCTGATGTTGATGGTGTGATGGACGGAAAAATCGACGATTTCATCAAGGCGTACCTCATGGAATTCCCTTCGTCTGATGACGAATGAAATTCCAAATGAGGAATGAGAAGTGAGAAATGAGAAATGAACAAGATTAATAAAAGAATAATATCAAGATAAATAATAACCACGAGTTGTGAGATGATTGAGAAAGAGAACTGCATTTCTCATTTTTCATTTGCATTTCTCATTTCTCACTTCTCATTTCTCATTTAAAACTAAGTATTATGAACAAGAAAGTGAATGCAAAGAAAGAAGCCTGGCAGAAAAAGCAGGAAGAAAAGGGAAAGAAGGTAGTTGGTTGGATTTTCGGAGGACTCATCGTCCTCGCCATTATCTATCTTATCTGGACCTTTAGCATGATGTCGTAATGGCTCAGGAAATTGAACGTAAGTTCCTCGTGCTTGACGATTCGTTCAAGCACGAGGCTTTTTCTAAAAGCCACATCCAGCAGGGTTATATCTGCAGCGAACGTGGCCGAACGGTGCGTGTGCGCATCCGTGACGAACGCGCGTACCTTACTATAAAGGGGCCCAGTGAGAATGGTGGACTGTCCCGTTACGAGTTCGAACGTGAGATTCCTATTGAAGATGGTCAGCAGATGATGCAGCTCTGCGAGCCGGGCATCATCGACAAGACGCGCTGGTTGGTGAAGTCGGGAAAACATACCTTCGAAGTCGATGAATTCTTTGGCGACAATGAAGGGCTGGTGGTAGCTGAAGTAGAGCTCTCCTACGAGGATGAACCTTACAAAAAGCCCCATTTCATCGGGAAAGAGGTGACGGGCGACCGCCGTTATTACAACAGTCAGCTTCGTCTCTGTCCTTTTAATAAATGGAAGTAGATGTTGTTTCATTTTTAAATTAACTTTAAAAAGTCTTAACGCCCCATTCGTTTCTTCCTATTTTTTCTTATCTTTGTCATCGCATTTGTGATAATCATGATAGGAAAACGCATATACATAGGATTAATGGTTTTGTTGTTGGGTGCCACAGCTTTGGCTTCCTCTCAACAATCGCAGCCCGAATGGAATCAGAACTTTTTGGAGGGTGACCGCTACAATCATGCCCGTATGTTCCGCCATGCCCTTTCCTGCTATGAGAAAGCGTATGCGGACCCCGCTATCAAGGATAGTGCCGATATCCAGTTACGACTGCTTAAGAATCTGATTGAGTGTTACGATATTGTTGGCGACGGCAAACAGTTGGTGCAGGCTAATATCAAGTTGCGCGACTTGGCAAAGGCGAAAGGTCAGGATGCCTATGTGGCTATGTCCGATTTTATGAAGGGTAAGCACATGCACTATCAGGGCAGCAAAGATGCAGGCTATGCCCTTTGCCTGAAATCACTAGAACTGCTGAAAAAAAGTCATTGTCCACAGAAGGAAAAGGAACTGGCTCTTTTCTATGGTGCTTTGACCCGTATGTATCTCCGTGACGGTCGCTATGCGGATGCCATGCGCATGTCGGAGTTGCAGGAGGCGGCTGCCCTTCAGATGAATGATGCGGACCCGAGAAAGCAACATGCCCTTTACCGTACTTATGCCATTCGCACGAATCTGTTGACCGCTGAAGGACGTGCGGCCGAAGCAGATTCATGTTATGCTGCCAGTCAACGATTAGGTGTTTCTGATGTCATCGTGCAGCCCGATTTGATTCCCTATCTCCGTCAGCACCAGATGTGGCAAGAGATATTAGATGTTGCTCAATATGCCAAGAAGAAGATGCGCGAGGATGGTGACACCTGCGGTCTGCTGATGCATATGATTCTCAGGGATGAGGCTGAGGCATTGATGGGATTGGAAAGATACCAAGAGGCTGCCAAATCCTATAAGGACTCTGAATTGATAAACGATACTTTGGGCAAACAATACTCTCAGGCCCTCATCACCACCGTCCGAGAGGCTGTCATGCAGGAGCACGAACTCTCCCGCCACAATCTGTTTATCGTTATCTTGATATCTGGAGTTGTTTTCTTGTTGCTCATTGGCGGAGGCTTAATCATTCACGACCGTTTACAGCATCGTCGAAACAAGGTAATGACACAAACCATTCATAAGTTGATGTACTATCGCGACCATATGTTGAAGCAGCAAAAGAAAGAAAAGAATGCCGATGAAACCGAACAAAAAGAGGAGGAGTCTGATCCTGACAAGCTTCGTTTTGAGGCGGTGGACCACCAGATTATGAAGGAAGAGCTCTTCCGTAATCCCAATTTCGGACGCGATGAACTTATGCGTTTCATGGGTGTTGACAAGAATAACCTCCCCTCGATAATCCAGCGCTATACGGGCACGAACGTCACGGGCTATTTGAATGGTAAGCGCATGGAATATGCCGTACAACTGATGAAGGAACACCCTGAATATACCCTGGCTGCCATTGCCGAGGCTTGTGGTATGAAGAGCCCTACTACGTTTATCCGAAACTTCCGTGAAAGCTACGACCTTACTCCTTCGGAATACCGCAAATCCTTAGAAAAATTACCCCCCCCTAAATAAGACCAAATGATAATTATTTGGATAAAATGGTAATATTTTGGACAAAATGAAAATGTTAAAGGACGTTTTGATAAATAATTGCGCGTATTTATAATATTAGATTAACGAATTTTTGTACTTTTGCAGAACAAGTTGACAATTAAGTCGCTTTGATTGCTAGCAAAAGTATGAAATTGAGACTAAATTATTTCAAATCACTATTCGTACTGCTTCTGTTTGTTACGAATTCCGTGTCAGCCCAACAGTTGACACTTAGCAACAATCTGCTCTACGATGCCACGCTGACGCCAAACCTTCGTCTGGGTGTCCGTTTGTCGCCCCATTGGTCGTTAGGTTTGACGGCTGGCTATCGTCCTTGGCCTACCGACGATCAGGCAACGCGTAAATACAAGCATTTGTTGATTTCGCCTGATTTGCGCTATTGGACTGATTCGGTGAATGTTCATCATTTCTTTGGTTTCAATGCTATTTATGCCCATTATAACGTAGGTTCCATCACCTTCCCATTGGGTTTCTGGAAGTCCGTTCGTGACGAGCGCCAGCAAGGCGACTTCGTTGGAATTGGTGCTTTTTACGGTTATTCCTGGCCGTTGGGTCGTCATTGGAATTTCGAAGCTTTCATCGGTGCTGCCGTTGGTTATAATAAGTACGACCGCTATGAGTGTGCACACTGTGGTTCGAAACTTGGTACCGAGAAGAAAGTCGCCGTAATACCTCAGGCCGGACTGAATATTGTCTATAACATCCCGGGTCGTCCCCGTCAGGTGGAAGAGCCTGTTCTTCAGCTGCAGCCCGTCGTCGAGGCACCTGTTACCGCAGCCGTCGTTGTCAAGCCGTTTGCCCCCGCCCTGACTGCCATTCCCGATTTCAAGGGACGTGCCGGTCAGTTGCAGCAGGAGAATCCTGTGGTGCAGCATATCTCCAATTACCGTCCTTACGACCGTACCCGCATCCTTCGTAAGGAGAAAGATGCTCTCTTTGTTCATTTCGACCTGGGCAAGTCGCTGCTCAATGCCAATTATCGTGACAACCAGCGTGTGATGGAGCGCATCGTCGACATCACCCGTCAGATTATGTCCGATAGCGCCAGCAGCGTCAAGAAGGTACAAATCATCGGTCTTGCCTCTATCGAAGGCAACCCCGCTGGCAACGAGCGCTTGGCTCAGAACCGCGCCTTGGCTTTGCAGAAATATATTCAACAGGAAGTCACCGTTCCCGACTCACTCTTTGAGACTGTTGGCGGTGGTGAGGCATGGGCTGACTTCCGTGACCATCTCAACGACCTCGCCTCAGGTCCAGTGCTCGACGGTTCTGCCGTCGAATCATCCCTCCGCAAGGCCATCGCCATCATCGACAATGAGTCCGACGACATCGCCAAGGAGCGCAAACTGCGTAGCCTCAATGGTGGTAAGACGTGGAAATACATCCAGGAACACATCCTGAAAGATCAACGAAACTCCGGTTATATCCGTATCTACTTCGACTATGTGCCCGATAAGGCTGCCGCCACTATCAACGAGGCCAGCGAACTGCTGACTACCGACTGTGGCGACTGCCATCGCGAGGCCCTCCGCCTGTTACAGACTGTTCGCAACGATGAGCGCGCCCAGAACGCCTTGGGTGTCGCCCTCTGGCTTAACGGCCAGAAAGACGAAGCCCTCAGCTGCTTCCGCAAGGCTGCAGCCAACGGCAACAAGGATGCTCAGAACAATCTCAGACAGTTAGAAAATCAATAAACGAGAAATTAAATAATTGCAATTATGAATAAGAAAAAGTATTTTATGATGTTTGCAGCACTTGTTGCTACAATGGTAGGCTTCACCGCTTGCAGCAGTGAGGACGACTTAGCCGGTGCTGAGCAAGAAGGTCATGGGGTGGTGAAAGCCGATTTTACGATCTCGTTTCCAAAACAGATGAGCGGTATCACTCGTCAAAGCACAGAAGTTGTTCAAGGACAATCACCGTCCGTATTCCGTGGAATCACAGGCATTGAACTCATGCCGTTTACAGCAGCTAAGAGTGGTATCAATGCATCAAGCACTATTCCAAGTTCTATTAATCTCGCTGCAGGTACAGTGGGAAGAAATGGCGCTAGTAGTACACAGCCAAATACTATCGATGCTGTGGGCACGCTTTATAATACGAGCAACTCACATTTATATACAGACATAGAGATTGCGATTGGCACAAGAGCATTCATGTTCTATGGTAAGGCCATTGATGATCAAGCAGCAGAAGGCTCTAACCTCAATGCCACCAATGGTTCTTTGGTGAAGAGTGTCGCTACAAGCGGCACTACGCTTGATGCGATTAGCTTTTCGTTGACAGATATTACTACAGCGACGGTTGATGCCCAGGCTACCGCAATTGCTGCTTACCTCACAAATATTGCTAAGGCTTCATCAGGTTCCGAGACCATGCTGACCTACTTTCCCAACTTCAAAAACCTTAAGACGGGTTCTTACACTAACATGAAAGCGGTGGTTCAGGCTGTTTACACTTCATTATATAAGAATACCGATGCACTTTCTACAGCTATCAAAAACGTCATTCTCGCCGGTTACACACCTTCAGGAGCCAGTGCGAAAACTATTACGGTGGCTGAAAAGAGCGGTACTACAACGGGTGAACTGGAGTTTACCAGCACCTATACCTACCCACGTAATATCTACCTGCCCGATGGTGCAGCACAGATTAATTGGAATACTTCAACAAATGCATTCGATGTAGTGATTACAAATAATGTTGGCTTGAATATTAGTGCAATCAACGATTACACTTATCCTGCTGCTCTCTACTACTACGGACTCAGTGATATATGGGCTGTGCCTGCATCCATGTCAGGTATATACGACGGCAAAAGTTGGGCAGACATAGTTAAAGCATATACCGATAGAGATGATGAAAGCGCAACAGTACAATCTACCACACGTTCTATCGCTATTCGCGACGAAGTACAGTATGCTGTAGGTCGTCTTGATGTCACTGTACAATCGAAAGGCGGTGCGACTGAACTAGAGGACAACAGTGGAAGTACCACCAAGATTGCACTTGGAACAAATGGCGAATACTTCCCTATTAAGGGTATTCTTGTTGGTAACCAGAAAGCGGTGAAGTATAACTTCGAGACAAATACTGCTGCTACACCAAAGACCATCTATGATAGTCAAATGCCCAGTGGAGCCACACTCTATCCTGGCTCACCATCAACTACGACCCATACGCTGGTGCTGCAGACTGTTGATGCGACATCTAATGATGACTCAAATGCCAATGTGCCCATTGCTATTGAATTTGAGAATAATGGTAATCAGATTATTGTAGGCAAAAACAACGAACTTATCTACCCAGGCACTCGCTTCTATCTGCTTGGTACGTTGAAGCCGTTCAATAACACCCAACAGAAGTATGTAGGTACAGACAATGCTATTAAGAAGGCTTTTGTTCAGGACTATGTTACTACAGCTAATTTTACAGTCGAGAGCTTTAAGAATGCCTATCACACGCTCCCTGACCTGCGCACACCGTCGCTAGAGATCGGTTTGTCGGTTGATTTGACATGGAAGACTGGTATTACGCAAGGTATAACTATCGAATAGTCAGATAACAAAAAAACAAGATATATGAAAAAGATTCAGCAATTAGCCCTGATGAGTGCGATAGCATTAACAGGCGCTGTAGGATTTACAGCCTGCTCATCGTCCGATGACGTGTCACAGGATGTGTCGAATCCGAATTTCAACCCCCAGACGAATGAGGTTTGGGCAAAGTTCGTCTTTAATGTATCGACGGGTAACAGCACAACTCGCCAGACATCAGCAGCCACACAGGCTGCCATCAGCGAGAATTTCCGTGGTATCGATAATGCCGTGCTTTTCTCTTTTAAGCAGGGTTCTGATGGTAAGACAATTGCCGCTGCCGGTACAGCAGACAAGCGCTATGACCTGTCACGTATCATCGCTGCTGGAGGCGTTAGTGAAGACAAGGCCAGCCGTGTGATAGAGACTTCGTTGCCCTTGAATTCTAACACGCTGTTGTTCTATGGCAGGGCCATTCCCGGTACAGTCTCTCAGTCTGAGGCAGACGCAGGCATTACTGCTTACGATATGTTTGGACATCTCGACAAATACGAGGTGGCTGGTACGGGTGAAGGCGTGAATCTTGCCAACACTACTTTCGAACTGAGCTCTCGTATTAATGGTAACATGGAAAACTTCAAGAAGATTCAGGACTTGTTGGCCGGTGTGCTGACGGTTGTCATGAACACCAACCTGGCAGGCACACACCATGAGACCGTTGAATACCAAGGTGCAAATGTTACCTACGGCGATATCTATTGGGCAGACTATGCCAACAATGATAAGAAGAGTCCAGTGACCACCTCACATGCACTTTATGCCTTGGAGGTTAAGCTGGCTGATGCCTATCGTGAGATGGTATCCATCCGCGATACAGAAGGTGAGTTGCGTGCCGGTAGTGGTCTCGCTATTCTGGAGACTATGCAGGATCTGTGGTCTGTCATCAACGAGGTACGCTGTGCTACTCCTTTCTGTAAGGAAGAGGCTGTAGCCAAAGTATTGGCAGCGCGCATCCACGACCGTATCGAGAAATATTTCAACGGTACCGTACCTGGCACAGGAGGTAACGTGACAGAGATAGGTTATAAGTTGACATCGGTGATGATCGAGAACTTTGCAGCAGATACTTCTTGGCCCACTACGGCAGATGCTAAGCCAAAAAGTGACTATTTCAGTTCTATCCAAAGCGCTCCTCTCGCCAACTTCCCACTGGCTATGTATCATGTTCCCACAGGATCTACCCACTATCTCTTCGACGCAAACAAGCAGCAGTTCTTCTATCAGCAGAACTACAATACCAGTGCGGTAGGTAATAGTGAATTCACAGTTGAGAGCTATTACTACCCTGCTGAACTGCTCTATTTTGGCAATAGTCCCATCCGCGTATCTAACATTGAGCACAAGACCTTGGATTATCCTCAGACAGTAGTCAACTGGCAGGATGACAGCAAGTGGGATGCCGGCTGGACGAAGAACAGCCATGTTGTATCTTCTACCCAGAGTGTTGCCATGATGAACAACATCAACTATGGTACGGCATTGCTGAAAACGACGGTGAGCTATGGTACTACCAATTTGAAGGACAACAACCACGAAATCCAGAAATATAAGGATCCGTCTATTACCGATGCTGATGAGCCAGACAAGGTGATTACTGTTGGCAACTCCAGTTTCAAGCTGATAGGTGTCCTCATTGGCGGACAGTCGAAGAAGGTCGGTTGGAACTTCCTCCCCAAGGCTTCTACAGATACAGATAAGAATCCTCAGGGCTATATTTATGACTGCACCATTACAGGTAATGGAGCCATCCCTGCTGAGGGTAGTTCTACTCCTAACTATACACTGGTGTTCGACAACTATACCACTGCAGCTACCGGACAGGAGGAAGTATATGTTGCCCTTGAGTTTGAAAACAACTCTGGTACCGACTTCTATGGCGAGCACGGACTGGTTCGCGATGGTGGTACATTCTATCTGATTGGTCAGCTCGACCCCACTGGTAAGACGGCTCCCACTTGGCCAACCTACCATCCGTTGCCCCCTTATAACGCTGACGGTTCGTCCATCCAGACACCTCGCGTGTTCATGCAGGACTACATGACCTCAGTAAACTTCGTTATCGGTGAGAACTCACTGAAGCACGCTTACCTTACCACGCCCGACCTTCGCTACAGTGCTCTGACACTGGGCCTGTCGGTTGACATCAAGTGGTCAACAGGTTTGAACTTTGGTGATGTTATCCTCGGAGGAGGAAACTAAAATAATGAGTAATTCGTAATAAGCAATTAGTAGTTATGATTACCGTGCATGCCCATATCAAAAACTTACTGGCTATGGTTGTAAAAACCTTGGCTTGTAAAAATATGCGTTTGGCAACGCTTGCCAAACAGTTCATCATAATTACTAATTTGTTGCTCTTTGCTGCTTGCAGTACCATCGATGAAGACATGTCGGACTGCGGATTTGATGTGAACTACGAGCTTAAGTTGACGACGAACATCCAGACAAAGGTACAGACTCAGATTCAGACTGATTTGGAACTGCTGGCCAATGTCGAGCTGACTACATCGCTGACCATGTATCTGGGAAATATCTTCCACGACTATGCCGACGATGTCGAGCTCTCGTTCTATGACGTGTCTGGCGACTCGGTTCGTCTGGAACACGACCTACACCAGATGAACGGTAAGGAGGAATCCTATACGCTGAATATTCCGCGCCGTCACTATCAGCATCTGGCGACTGCCAATGTCCTACAGGAGCAAGGAGTGGAAGCCCGTAACACCGAACTGTGCCATACGGCGCGTCTGGTGCAGTTGCCGCTTGACACGATACCTTCGCATACCACAGGTCTCTTCACTGCCCGCTATGATATGGACATCAAGGACAGCATCGATCAGACCTTCAACGTCCATCTCTATATGGCCAACTCCGCTACGGTATTGGTGATTGACACGTTAGACAGCCATGTCCAAGACATCAAAGTATATGCCACGGGCTTTGCCAATGGTTTCCAGATGGCCGACAGTACTTATGTCTTCGATGCCGTTTCACCCATTGTGAAGGCTAACCCTATCGAGGTGGCCGACAAACAGTATGCATGTTTCTGTACGGTGAACTTCCCGTCTCACGACCAGCTGGTCATCCCAGTCGGTGCTCCTCAGCGGGCTGCCACAGATGGTCTTGCCCCGGGTCTTTGGGATTACCACCTCTACATCAAGACCGCCAAAGGCACTGTGACGCGCAACGTGATACGATCTTACAAGCCACTGCCTGCCGAACAGGTGCAGGTGGTGCATGTCAAACTTGAGCCTGACGGGTCGGCCGAAACAGTCGATGTCTCGCTGGGTGTCAGTGTAACCACCGACTGGAATGAAGGCTGGCATTTTGACCCAGAGTTTTAATAAACGAAAAAGGATTTGAGAAACCGCTATATATATATAATAGGTTCGCGCGTGTGCATTATGCTGGCAATTCTTTGTCTGCTCGGATGCACTTCAGGTGAGGCACCTGTTGACAGGGTTGACCCCCCACAACCTCCCGTTGTCAACAATGGCCGCGTCGCTGTCGACTTGGCGTTAAGCGTATCTGCGACGAATGGCAATACGCGAATAGCATCCTCCGATGTTGTAAATCCTGCTTCTTTTGAGATAGAGGGTTTAAGCGTTCTTCCTTTTATGGTTCCATCTGATCAAGACAGTATCAGGAAGACTGATACCCCTGTGATGAATGCTGTTACAGGTTTTGAAAAACCGGATAATAACTATAAACACTATCTTGTCAGCAACAAGCAGCTGAACATAGGTGTTAATGCTTTCCTTTGCTATGCGAAGGCAAAGCATGCAGGTGATTATTCTGCGACCAATCATGGTAGTCTAACTATCACTGGTTCAGGCCTTGATTCCAAGTTTACTTTGACACCAATCACAAAACCATCTCCCTCAGAAGTGATTCTGAATTATATGAACAGTATTGCTGGGGCTGATTGGTCTTCCATTCCTGCGTCATTTGATAGTTTCATCAACTTAAAAAGTGGTACACCTCAAGGATTGGCGGGCTCAAGTAAGAATATCATCGCCTATGTTAATGAGTGGTTGGATAAGTCGATTCCAGATGCGATTAAGAATGTTATCCGTTCTGGCACCTATGTTACTTTAGACAATAATAACAAGGTTACAGCCATTGTAGGCGTAACTGATTATCCAGGTACGTTCCCCGACGGAAGTGCAGTCATTAAGTGGGATAATACCGAAAATAAGTTCGTTCATGAAACTTATCAAAAATGGGATGGAACTCAGTACGTTGACGAATATTTCCCCGATTACGCTTATCCTGCAGAGCGTTATTTCTATGCCAACAGTCGTATCGTGACTTCAAATGCCAGTCAATCAACTCATTATAACAATGACTGGTCAACGGTAGTCTCAAAATATACGGATGGTGACGTTGTTGCTTCAACCACCCAATCTGTCGCTATTAAAAATCCTCTGAGATATGGTGTGGCAGGAATGGAGATTCATGTCAAGGCCAGCAGTGGAACGATAGGAGATTATAGTTCTCAACCTATCACTTTAGGTGATAACACTTTCCCTCTAACAGCCGTTATTGTTGGCAGTCAGGTAAAGCAGAATTGTTTTTTTGAGCCTAATGATCCAACCAATCAAGAAGAGGATGAATACCTGATTTATGATAAGCAAATCAAGGACGAGGGTGTCTATCTGAAAGGCGAACAGTCAAAGGCTGTCTATACCCTCGGTCTGCAGACCAAGGACGATGTGTCATTGAAGGTAGTGTTGGAATTTGAGAATAACAGTGATGATTCATTCACCAGCGACAATGGTGTGATACACCCTGGCACAAAATTCTATATGTTGGCGAGTGTGGTACCCCCGGGCACAGGAGAGATAGGAAAACGTGTAATGACCCGTGGACACATGACGGTAGTCAACCTGACGATAAAAAGCCTGAAATCAGCCTACAATGCACTGCCCGACTTGAGCAGTGACAAGTTACGCCTGTTCGATATCGTAACAGCGGGCATCCGCAGTTGGCAGCCAGGTCAGACCGGTGAACATGAAGTATATAATTGGTAAAGAAGATGAATAAGATACAGACTGCTACATATTATCTCGGATTACTGCTCTGTCTGATGAGTGGGTTGTTGCTAGAGGCATGCTCTAGTGACAGTGCCTCTGATAGCCGACCTGATAACTCATCGTCAGAGAGGACGGTCCGTCTTTCAGCAGGTGCCCGCCAATATCATGTGGATGATGCGGAAATGGCATCTGCACCAGGTCTGACGCGTACCGTTTATCCAAGTTCTGACTGGACGACCATCACTCCCAGCGATAATATGTTGGTATTTGTTGCCAAGGACAAAGAGAACCCGTCTCCGTCAGATGTGTTGTCGCGCTTGTTTTATAGCATGACCACAGATTGGCAGTCGAATATCACGATTACCGATGCAGGACCAGATAACAATTATCTTATTTATGGCTTTATGCCCATTGATGCAGAGAATGTAAGCATCAGCCTGTTATCACCTAACACCAACTATAAGGCAGGTGCCACGATGTCTATCAAGGGTCTGAAGGTACTTACCCAGACCGACCCCTGTGTGATAGTCGGTGTGGGCAAGCAGGAAACAAGTACTCCTGATGTCACATTAAAGTGGGGAACCTTCGATTTTACCTTCAAGGAGGGAACTTCGGATGTCACCGACTATATGAGCATCCTGCTCGACCATATCTATTCGCGTTATCATTTCAAGGTGAAGATAGATGCCGACTATGCCCAGCTACGTACCATCCGTATTACCAAGATGACACTAGAAGCACTCAACAATGATGGACAGACACTAGGTTCTGTCAATGCTATGGTCAACATCCAGGCAAATACGACCAACAGCAATCCGATATCGAGTGTTAGTTTTAACCCAAATACCGGTGCAAGGAGTGTAACACTCTTCGATAAAGCGACAACAACCAATACCAGTTACACCAATGGTATTGTGTTGGACAAGACAAAGACGGATTTCCAAGAGGCCGGCTTCTGCTTGGCTCCTGGCGATCAGCGCTGCTTCCGCCTGACTACCGTATATGAGGTATATAACAGGTCTGACAAAGAGAATAAGCTTATCCGTACCAATACGGTTATCAATACTTTCAATACAGCTAATTTCAAGGAGAAGAAGATTACCAATACGAATCCAGGATTGGATCATACTATCCAGATTATAGTGAACCCCACTTATCTCTATGTCCTCTCTGATTCTGATTTGGACAACCCTACGTTTGATATAAATTAAAGATACGACGTTGAAGACAAGATATACCATAATCAGCTTTCTGACCCTGCTGTTGACAATGGTCAATGGTCAATGGTCAATGGTCAATGCCCAGATTGTCATAGGCGGTCATGTCTATGGTGGTGGTAATGCTGGTAATACCGGCGGTAATACTACCGTTACTGTGCGTGCTGGCGACCTGAATAGAGTCTTTGGTGGTGCTCGTATGGCGAATGTCGGCGGCAGAGCCTTCATGCATATCGACGGTGCCCATGCCTCTAACTATATCGTCATCAATCGTCTTTATGGTGGTAACGATATTGCAGGAACTATCGGAACCGAATTCGAAGGCAAGTCAGAAGATCAGCTACCAGAGCTACCAAATGAGGTGAAAGATCATGCTGACAACAATGGTGTTGACAAGACTTGGAATGCTCTGGTGCTTATCTCTACCAAGACTGTAACAACAGGTACTGGTGACGAGGCTGTAACCACTGAGGCTGAAGGCGCTCAAAAGATATATATTGGTCAGCTCTTCGGTGGTGGCGATGGAGAATATGAATATGGCCACAGTACTGAACGTTCCGTCTATTATGCTAAAGAGAATAATGTCGAAGTGGCTACCAGTAGCACAGAACTCACTGTCCCTAATCTTGGTAAGACTTTCGTTGACATTCACGGCGGTTCCATTGTCTATGCCTATGGCGGTGGTAACAATGCTACAATAACCGAGCGTACTGTTATCAGTATGGATAACCCCAGTGCAGTGGTAAACAGTATCAAAGATGCAACCAATCCTAATGCTGATACAAATGGTGAGCTGTTGACCAACGACCGCTTCGAGAACAAGATGGGCATCAACACCACCTTCTCCTACCCCAGCAGCGATGCCTACCAGATTGGACGTATGTTTGGTGGTAACAACAAGGCTGATATGGCCATCCGTCCCCGATGGAATCTGCAAAAAGGTAGGGTGCGAATGCTGTATGGAGGCGGTAACGAGGGACGTATGACCAGTCCTGAAGGACTGCTGCTACAACTTACAGGTACTGGAATGGTGGTCGATAACGTCTATGGTGGTTGTCGTAAGGCTGATGTGAAGCCTTTGTACAACAACAACGATGCTACACCAGTTCCTTATAATGAAGTAGCGTTGGATCCCGCAGATAACCCGAATAATATTCCTGCCGGCTACGCTGCTCGTGTCAGAGTGCTGGCTGGTCACGTCAACAACGTTTATGGCGGTAACGACATCTCAGGTAACGTCTATGCCGGCAATACCGTTGGTATCATGACCCATATCTACGGTGATGTCTATGGTGGTGGTAACGGTTCGTATGCATATACCGACAACCCCGACCTGAAGGACGACCCGGCTTGGGGCGATTTCTACTACAATCCTAAGGAGATATTAGGATTAGCAAGCGATACGTTTACGGGCTTGCAATCAGCAGAAGCCCTCAACCTCATCCGTCCTAATGCGGAGAAGGTGTCTATCCTCGTAAGAGGTACGGTAGACAATCCTACCATCGTGGACGGTGGTCTCTATGTGGGTGGTAACAGTGCCTCTCTGCGAGAGAATGTTGCCGGCTCAAGTGCTGGCGACCAGACGCACATCAAGATTGGTTCATACGCTATCATCGACAATGTGTACCTCGGCAACAACGGTGCGAACATGATTAGATACAATGCACCTGTCGGTGGTCATAACGAAGGTGTGCTGCGCACATATAAGAAGCAACTCAGTGAAGTAGATCCAGTTAAGTATGCAGGCAATACCACTTCGTTCAACAAAATGAATTTGGAGAACGAGGCTGAATTTGCCAAATACATGGAAGGCTGCGCCATGAAGGTGAAGTCATCCGTAGTCTTCGAGAGCACAGCAAACGGAGACAAAGTCGACTACATACCTTATTCTACCATGTTAGGTGCTATCGTCTGCGGTGGTAATGTCGGTAGTATGATTACCGAGGGTAAGACGACGATCAACTTCAGCGATAAGGTGATTGTATATAACAGGGTAGTGGGCGGCTGTAACAATGCCTTTGTGACTCCTACCCCTGGTTATAACGCCATCTATGAAGGCGGTCTGCTGGGCGACCCTGACCCCGCACCGGCAGGTTCACCAGAAGGAACTATCGGTGACAAGCTGGAGCTGAACTTTGCTGGTTTGAAGATACAGCCAAGACGTTGGAATGCCGATCATTCTGCTTTGATTTGGAATACCGTCAGTTCATCATCAGGCGATCCCGTTGAGCCAGTAACAGAGGGTGGGGCCACCACCAGTACGAATGAGGACTTGGACCGTCGTTTCGATGGCGGTAACATCTATGGCGGCTGCTATACCAGCGGTATCGTCAACGGTAACGTAGTCATCAATATCAACAGTTCTATCGTTGACCGTGAGATTCTTTTCGACAAAGTAGAGGAGGATGAATCGGGTGAAGACAAGCTCTACGGCAACGACCAATATCACATCACTGAGCGACACAGCGGCGTCATCCTTTCCGAGCAAGGTATGGACGTATTGGGTAAGGCGCTCAATGTGTTTGGTGGCGGTAAGGGTGTGAACACCGAGATATGGGGTTCTACCACCATCAATCTGAATCGTGGTTATATGTTCCAGATCTTCGGAGGCAGCGAAGAAGGCGGTATCGGTAATGGTAACTACAATGAGGAAACAGGAAAGATAGAATACACCTACGACGCAAGATACAGCACCTATATCAATCTGAATGGTCAAGTAGCAGGTGTATCCAGGAAAGCCAGTATGTCTGAGGACATCGCTGAGTGCGAGTTCATGTATGGTGGCGGCTTCTTAGGTCCCGTGGCAGGTAACTGTATCATCAACTTAGGTAACGGACGTATCTTCAACTCCTTCGCTGGAGCTTGTAACGCTGACGTACTCGGACATACAGAGACGTATATCGGGACCAACGGTTTTCCATATGTTCGTGACTTCGTCTATGGTGGTAACGACTTAGGCGGGCGAATTCTGGGTACAGCCAATTTCAACAGTCGTCTGCGTAACGATGCTGTACACGGTAAGGTGTATAACACAGATATGCTCAATGCCTCCGCATATACAGAATATATAAAGGGCCACGTGGAGAAGATCTTCGGTGGTGCATACGGTGTGTATGACTACAAGGATGAATACTTCAGGAAATACTTCGATGCAGAAGGTCATGCTAAGACGGGTTACTACAAGCCTTTCCTGGATAATGTATTCATCAACTTCCGTCCTACCGATACAAACAATCCACTGAATACTGTACAGCAGATCTATGGTGCTGGACAGGGCTATCTTGGTGAGGAACAGGAGGACTTGATGCAAAACAGCAGTTATATCCTTATCGATGTGCCACAGACAATGCAGACCTACCAGGATACTGAGGTATTCGGTGCCGGTGAGAGTGGTGGCGTAGGTATGGGTGTAGCAAAAGCTACAGCAGACGCTCCGGCTACAGCCCATAAGGCATCTGCCATCATCGACCTGCTGAGCGGTCATTTCAAGGCTGTATATGGTGGCAGTTATCAGGAAGGTGTCACCCGTCGTACTGTAATCAATGTTCCTGAGGGCTCTACCTTCCGTTGCGAGAAAATCTTCGGTGGTGCCTACGGTCTGTATAACGAATACCCCTGTGACGTATATGAGTCAAACGTTAACTGGAACAGTAGCGATGCCCTCGTAGGCGGCTATCGTGCTGGTATCTACGGTGGTAACAATAACTGTCGTCGCACACTGTACAGCAAGGTTAACATCAATGCCCCCGTCTATTACGACAAGGGAAATGAGTATTTTGCGACAGTTTATGGTGCCGGTTATGGTAAGGACACCTGGTCACAATATACGGAGGTGAACCTGAATAATACCTCTCGTGTTTATGAGGTCTATGGCGGTGGTCAGTTAGGTCGTGTGATGAACAAGAAATCGGTGGATGCATGGGCAAGCCAAGCTGATGCGGCAGCAACCGCAGAATATAATACAGCGCTTGCCGCTTGGAATGAGTTGTCTGAAAGTGATAAGTCCACTACGCCAAAGCCTCAGGCTCCACAGGCTATCGACCTTTCTATCGGTACAGGCTATACGGACACTGGTCTGGACAATGCCTTGGCAGTAGCGCGCTACGATGGTAAGAAATACAACACCAACGTTCTCATCAATCAGGGTGCTGATGTTTGTGGCTATATGTACAATGGAAGCCTGAGCGGAGCATACGCCTACGGTGGCGGTCTGGGTGACGCGAATACTGCCAATACTGGCGATGTACATGGAACATCCTACATTGCCCTGCTTGGCGGTAAGGTAACAAAGGACCTCTATGCTGCTGGTACTGTAGGTTCGGTGAACAATAAGTTCAATGTTGCTACCGACGATTTCGATAATCCATTCATAGCTTCTGCCAATGCCTTTATTGAGGGCGGTACGGCTCGTAACGTCTATGGAGGTGGATGGCAGGGTAGCGTTGGCTATCACAGTGGTGCCATCTCTGAAACCACCACGGGTGACATCCTGGGTGAGACAAACGTGGTCATCGGTAAGCTTGATGGTACCAGCTTCATCAACGGTATCCCTGCTATCGAACGTAATGCCTATGGTGGCGGTGAGGGTGGTGCCGTATTCGGTACGACGCATATCACGCTCAACAAGGGCTTTATCGGTTATCGTCACTTCGACAGCGTTCCCACCACAGATACCGACCTCGACTATGTACAGGTAGGCTCTGACTACTATCAGGAAAAATTGCACGACGAGACTTGGTCAGGCGACGGCACCAACCGCCTTTATGATAGTGGATGCATCTTCGGTGGCGGTTATATCGATAACAGTAGCGTGGACGTCACTAATGTGAAGATGTATGGCGGTCATGTACGCAACGCCCTCTTTGGCGGTGGTGAGATTGCCGCCATCGGACGCGGTGTCATTAACGCCAGTGGTGAGGACAACAGCGTGCGTGTGCTGCAAGGTATCTACAAGGCCGGTAAGACCCTCGTAGAACTGTACGAAGGCAATGTACACCGCAATGTCTTCGGTGGCGGTCGTGGTTACAACAACCTTGGTGAAGGTGGTACGCTCTACTCCGATGGTTATGTCTTCGGACAGACCGAGGTTCGTGTTCACGGTGGTACTGTGGGAACGGCTAAGGAGCTGGCACGGCTGAATGGCAACGTCTTCGGTGGTGGCGATATCGGTTATGTATATAGCGCCTATGAGAAAGACGGTGAACTCTATGTCGGCATCAAGGATGGCAGTCGCAATGATGACGGATGGGAAGGCTACTATTATGCTTACAAGAAAGGAAATAATGCCTACATCCCTGGTTCTAAGCCTGCTGACAGCGATACCAATTGGGTGAAAGACGGAGACGAATATGTGCTGACCGAAGACTGTAAGGTACTGATTGAACCGCAAGCAAAGGCCTTGTCAGATGTTACCATCAATGGTCACAGCTATGCTGCAGGTCAGTACGTTCCCATTGACGACCTCAATACACTGGGCAATAAGAACGACACCCAATGGGCCAACTTGGATCTTACGGGAATCACCATCTTTGACGCCGTATTTGCCGGTGGTAACACGTCGTCTGGTTCTTCAACCGTCTATGCCAATACCACAACGGTATTCGGCAATGCTACAGCGTCTATCCACGATGTCTATCACCGCGACCTGATTACCTTGGGTACAGGACGTACGGGTGGTCTGTATGGCGATGGTAACCTGACGTTTGTGGACGGCTACCGTGGTCTGAACATCACCAACTATGGTACAGACTACTATACTCTCTCTCCTGAAATTACTTATGCAGAATATAATGCGCTTCCTGCTCGTGAGGCTGATTACTATCAGCTGAAGTACAAGTGTATACTCCAATGTACGGATAAGGACGGCACAACATATTATCCTGTTGATGGTGATCATACCAAGGCCTCTACCCTGACCATTGATGACCTGCTGACCCTGTTTAAAGACGTCAAGGACGGCGATGTCAATCTTCTTCTTCTGAACTCGGAAACGGGTGAGTACTATCCAAACCCCCTTTATTGGGAGCAGAATGGTGTCGTTCCTGTCTATGCGGGCCGTCCGATGAACACCCTGCAACGTGCTGACTTCTGCGGTATCTTTGGCAGCCGTATGGTGATGCAGGGAGCAGAAGACCGTGTGCCTGAGATAGTAGACCATACCAACTACACCATCAACCGTGTGCGTGAGGTGTCGCTCAACCATAAGACGTCCGCCAGAGATGATGATAAGAAGCTGAAGAGTGGTAAAACACCAAAAGCCGACATCATGGACCAGGATCCTGAAGATTTCGATAATTACAAAGCGGCAATTCACGGCAACTACTTTGGCATCTACAATATCGTGAACTATTTAGGTGCGCTGACCAGCGACGTGTTCTTCCTGCCCGGTAAGAATATACGTTACACCGAAAACGCCTCTAATCCAGACTACAAGAGCGTCTCTAAAGCATACGCCGACGGTACTTCTAAAGAATACGGCACAGCCACTTTCTACGACTGGAAGGCCGGCTATGCCAACGACCGCAAGCGCAACAACGGTACCAGTCTGAACAAGGTGGCACTGGCATCAGGTGTCTATCTGGAGTTGACCACTGAGAAGAGTACAGGCGATGACCTGTATGAGAAGGACTGGGGCTACATCACGGGTGTCGTTGAACTCGACCTCATCAACGTGCAACCTGGTATGGGCGGTGGTTTCGTCTACGCCAAGAATGTACACAAGAAAGGATCGTATACAAGGCACGAGCATAATACTCTGACGGCACTGAACGCCACTGCTATCACACGACGTGACTTCACATTCAACGGTGCCGAAGTGGAATGGGAGACTTCCGGAAACTTCATACACAGTACGCAGACCATTATCGATGACTGCTACAATATCAGCGGAAAATATGCAGGAGAAGTCAAACCCGGTGGTGCCGTACCAGCCCACTACTGGTTTATCAAGGGTTCAGTCTATGTTTATGATCAGTATATCTCAGCTTACACGGGTGCACCTAATGCATACAGTGAGGCGGTGGATATCCCGCTGACCATTACGGCTGCTTCGCACGGTACGATGAAACTGCTCAATGTGATGCCCAACAAGTATGCCTACTACTCGACCCCTGGTACGAAACTTGGAGATGACAAGAAGATTGTCATCAACGATGTGGAGTATCGCCTGAACGATCCTATCAACTATTGGGACTGGCACTTGCTGACCAGCTCTGAGAAGAGTCTGTTTGTGGATGAGACCTATGTCACCATCGCTGACTGTAAGTATAGCAGCACGGACGCTAACATCATCCCAGCCGGCACAGTCATGCTGCCTAATGAATATGCTGCATTAAAGACAGATCACCCGACAGTTTACCACGTGGAGAAGCAGCAGAATGTGGACTTCGACTTCGTATATCGTTCATCCAACAACATGAGTCACGACACGGGCTACATGCTGACTTATAAAGTGAACAATCCGGAAGATTGGAATACGTGGTACACAAAGTTTGATAGTGCGAATCCTATTGCTGACAAGAATCAGACCGGTGGTACTGATTATAATGATGGACCAACCTATCACCTGAAGAACAGTAGTACTGGTGGTGTCTTCGGACAGCGTGAGTATAAGGTAAGCAACATCATCTCAAAGGAGGTTTACGACACATATCAAACGATGAAAGCGGGACATCCTTCTGCCCTACCAACCGGACAGGCCTCCTTCGAAGAAGCTTATCTTGTAACTCAGGAATATACAAACGGGGACGTGCACCTAAATGTTGGCAGCTCGGTATCTGCCACACAGGCCGTCTCCATGACTGGCTATGTGGCTCCTGCCTATATCTGCACCAGCACTATCCAGCTCAGCAAAACGGAGTTTATCTATGTTGGCAGCCGTATGACGGAGGCAGAGAAGACGGCATACTACAATACCTACAAGGACTCTAATCCTGCGTTGGCAACAATGATTAACAAGGATATCATTCCTGCTTACTATTGTACTCAGGATGGCCTCTATGGTGGCGACTATTACGTGGCAGGCAAGAACTATCGTGGCTTGGCTGTATGGAGTTCTATGTCTAAGGAAGATCGCGATCACTTCGCATTCAACTACGATGCCTTCGACGTGCTCATCGATCCGAACTACAGTAAGAATCCGACTACTGGCAATATAAGATATCTTGAAGGAAAGAAGTACCAGTATGACTCAGCTGACGCTACCGAGCAAGCAGCCAAAGACAATAAGGCTGGCTACTCATTAGAGAAGCCTGTCGGCTATACGGCTACCTACAATGGTAACGCGACCTCTACCCACAACGGTGTGACACTTGCTAACGGTACAGAGTATTCACGTAAGGATTACGAAAAACTGCCCAACGAGAAACGTCATTATACTCAAATTGCCGTAAAGGAGGCAGGCAATGTCTATGTGGTTAAGAGTGCCTTCCAGGTGGGCAACTCTCCATACGCTGTGGGCACCATCATCTCCAAGAATGTCTTCGACGGCTTGGGCGACTCTGACAAGACGAACATCACCACGCTGACCTTTACCGACGCGCAGAAGAACAATACCTTCTATTACTGTCGTGAGGGGTACACTATTGGCGAGAATACCGAAGGTGTCGCCGTGACAGGTGTCTCTGGTATTGGCGCAGATCATAGTGGTTCTTACGCGATAGGCAGTAATGTTCCGGTGGGTGTCGTCATCAGTAGCGACAACTACAATAATTTGCCCAACTGGCAGACCAACTTCAGCATCCATGGTGTGGCTCCTACGGAGACAAGTACGCTGTACGTCAGCCGCTTCTCGGATATCTTCGACCTCTCGAAGGAGAAGATCATCACCGTCATCTATCAGTATGACTATGAGGAGAGTGATGCCTCTGGAACACACGTCACTCCTGTCAGCGAACGTCACGTGGTGAACATCCATGTGCAGTTCAAGAGCGGTATTCCTACCGTTGAGGACATCAAGGCACCGCAGATTGTGCTCCCAGGTACGTTTGTCGGTGTTCGTGAGCCACATGTAACACCTGGTGCCTACCAGGTAACGGGTGGTGGATGGAAACTGTTCGAGAAACAGTCAGATGCTGAGAGCCACATCAATGGTAAAGAATATACGCCTACAGCTGACCCACTTTATTGGTATCAGGATGGTTATTATCTGGCTTATTATGCGAAGACATATCTTGGTGAAACCTATTCTAACCACGTACAGGTGAGCGTGGCCAACTACCACGACCTGAAGAAGGTGCTGGACGCTGAGCATCACTATTATGTGGACCGCGATGATGTGAAGCGCAATTCGAAGATATACATCAACGATGCTACGAATGGTGCTACTCAGCTGAAGAATTTCTTCGACCTGAGTAAGAGTACGCTAGATGAACACGTTAGAGACTGCCAGAACCTCGAGTTCATCCTGCATACCAACGTTAACCATGAAGGCAGTTGGACGCCAATTGGTGAGGAAGGCCACTGCTTCGCAGGTAACTTCCACGGTGACGGCTACCACATTGACGGACTTGACCACTCACTGTTCGGTAACCTCTGTGGTAATGTCTATAACCTTGGTGTGACGGGTTCATTCACCTCTGCAGGTGTTGCAGACACGGGCGATGGCTTCGTGGAGAACTGCTGGATTAACACTACAGGCACACCAGCAAGCAGTGTTAAGGCCGTCTTTGGCAACCCGACAGCAGACGGCTACAAGCGTGTGAACTGCTACTATCCAGAGACGCTGACTTACGATACCACAAACGACGGTCACGGTCTGGCACGTCCTATGCCGGCAACAGCTTTCTACAATGGTACGGTGGCTTACGACCTGAACGGCTTCTACCTCTTCAAGCGTTACAACGACCAGAAGACGACTTCGGGTACTGCTTACCAGTATCGTACGATCAATGGTAATTCTTTGTCTGAACCACAGACGAAGTACTATGATACCAATGCTACGTACTGTTCGTCAGGTTACACTACTGTCTATCCCTCGGGAGGTTATGTCGAGCAACGCTATGCCGATGGTGACTATCGCTATGCCGACGGCACGATACCTGAATCAGTCGACGAACGTGAATATACTGACACGGATGACAAAGTTCACTTCTATCCCATCTGGCCCGACGACTATCTCTACTTCGGACAGATGCTGACCTACAACTGGAACAGCCAGCGTCCACATCAGGACGTGCCTTCACGCATTGTCAAGAACAGTGGGCGCCTGTCATCCGCCGACGAGAGTAACCGCGTATATCGTGCACCGGCTTACTATCAGTCGAGCACGATGGATGTGGCACACTTCAACCCGAATGTAAACCTCGTGGCCTACTCGAAGCCGCAGTCGACTAACGACCAGAACCTGAAGACTGCATATCCGAACATGACGGCCATCGACTTTGCCGGTCATAACGACCTGGATTACACGATGGGTAATGCCAATACCAAGGGATTCTACCTGCCGCTGCTCGATGACGATGGCCTGCAGGGCATCACCAACCGTGATGAGACGCCTAACCTGTTGGTTTATGCTCCGACGGCAGAGGTTAATGCACAGACCTACGGTGTGCTAACGGACTACTTCAAGGATCCCGACTATAATGACTATTATCAGGGTGACAACTATCGCCGTGTAACAGATGCAACGAAACCACCCTCTCCTGATATTCTTGGAATGTCAAACGTCCATGGTCACTTGGTACAGAGCAACCTTACAGCCACCAGCGACCATCTGTTGGTGGACAAGAGCGACTTCTTCTGTCCTATTGCTTACGACTTCGATGCTACTCATCGCATGTGGTATCAGCGTACGCCAGACCGCTATGTTAGCATAACTACGGGATGGGAGACAGTCAGCCTGCCGTTCACAGCAGAACTGGTAACTACACATCAGAAGGGTGAGATAACCCACTTCTATAGCAAGAGCCGCACCGTTGACGGAACAGAAAATGGAGCCAAGATAGGTCATGAATACTGGCTGCGTGAGTTTAATGGTGGTACCACGACAGAGAATGTCTTCCATGGCACCTTCAACTATCCGACGGCTAGTGGTTCTACGAAGAATGCTGACAACACCTTCCTCTGGGACTACTACTATAGCGCCAACAGTCAGGCTGATGCTAATGCTGATACCTATCAGACCTATTATAATGGTTCGCGTACATTAGAAAACTATCCATTGTTGGCTAATGGTATACCTTATATTGTAGGATTCCCAGGAACTACCTATCGTGAGTTCGACCTCAGTGGCGCTTGGGTAGCTCCACATACGGCAGCTACAACTCCTGCTAAGTTGGACAAGCAGGTTATCACCTTCGCTTCTACAACGAATATCGGTATTCGTGTCAGTGACGATGAACTGAATGGAGTAGCTCCAAATAGCTGTGACTATACCTTTATGCCCAACTACATGGACAATACATTGAAGGCCTACCACATGAATACCGATGGTAACCGCTTCGAGAAAGGTATGGATACTTCTACTGAGACGCCTACGGAAGTCGCAGTGAAGACGGTTCCGTTCCGTCCGTACTTCATCAAGACTCCGACGTCGTCACCAGCTCCTCGTCGTGCTGAGGCTCAGTACATCGTCTTCGACAGCAGCGAATCCTCATTCGCCATTGGCGACGATCCGTCCGACGAGTTGGCAGGCGAGCTGACCTTCTCTACAAAGCCTCGCAAGCTGGTTGTCACCTCGTCTATGCGCCAGCCTGCTGATGTCCGCATCTACAGCGTCAGCGGCCAGTCCATCGCAGCGTTCACCATCCAGACCGGTGAGACCATCGAGACCGACATTCCTATCGCTGGTGTCTACGTTGTTCGAGCCGCTAACGGCAGATATATGAAGAAACTGGCACTGAAGTAAAAACTCACAGGGCACCGCACAGGGGGTCTGTCCCCCTGTGCTTCTGGTTAGTACGATGCTGAGAGCTGAGAAAAGACATAAAATATGAGTAAGAAAGAGGCACTAAAGATATTTGAAAATAATAATGTTCGCGTCGTTTGGGATGACGAACAACAGGAATGGTATTTCTGCGTTGTTGATGTTATAGAGGTACTGACCGATAGCATTAATCCAACAGACTACCTCAAAAAGATGCGCAAAAGAGATCCTGAACTGAATGTCTATATGGGGACAAATTGTCCCCAGGTACTGATGACTACCTCAACGGGGAAACGTCGTAAGACCCTTGCTGCCAATTCAGAGCAACTATTCCGTATCATCCAGTCTATACCCTCATCTAAGGCAGAGCCTTTCAAACAATGGATGGCTCTGGTGGCTGCTGAGCGACTCGATCAGATGCAGGATCCAGAACTTTCTATAGATCAGGCAGTAGCTGATTATCAGCGTTTAGGCTATTCAGAAAGTTGGATAAACCAGCGATTAAAGAGTATTGAAGTGCGTAAACTTCTTACTGATGAGTGGAAACGTGGTGGCGTCCAAGGCCAGCAATATGCTTCGCTCACTGATATTATAACAGCAGCATGGAGCGGAAGAACTACTAAGCAATACAAACACTTGAAAGGCTTACACAAAGAGAATCTTCGTGATAATATGACGAATGTTGAACTGCTATTGAATTCTTTGGCTGAGGCCTCGGCGACAGAGATTTCAAAGAAAGAAAATCCACAAGGATATGGACAGAATGCTGACGTCGCCAAACGAGGAGGAAATGTGGCAAAGGCTGCTCGCAATCAGTTAGAATCACAACTTGGTCATTCTGTTGTAACATCACTTAATGCAAAGGACTATTTTAGGAGTATAGAACAAAAAGAGAATGATCAATTGGACAATAATAGTGACGATAAATAAAAACAATATATGACACACACTATGAATATGACATACAGGAGTAGAAAGCAAGTAACAAGGATGATGGCAAGGTGTACCCAAGGTGTAGCCAAGGTGTACCCAAGGTGTACCCAAGGTGTACCCAAGTTCTAGGCAGGCTCATGAGTATGCTTAGAGTATGGCTAGAGTATGCCTGGAGTATGGCTAGAGTATGGCTAGAGTATGCCTACAGTATGCCTACAGTATGCCTCGAAACAAAAAATTTATTCCCATACTGGGAACAAAATATTCCCACCTTGGGAACAAAACATTCCCAGCCTGGGAATAAAACGGGCTTCTTGCGTCCTTTCAGTAGCAAGCGAGCAGAGCTCGAGCGACGGTTCGTCGTATCCATGCTCCTACTTCTCGTGGTAGGAGTGAATGGAGCGTGGGGACAGACTGGGCCAGTGGGAACAGACTATTCGGGTACGTATTATATTGCGAATCATGCTAGAGGAAATTATTCTGGAACAGATAGATACGATAATTTTTATCTGTGTCCGTCGACAAATATGTATGCCGTTAATCAACCGCTCCTTACTACATACAAGGAGAGATCTACTAACAACCCTAAGCCCCAAAATGCCAGATGGACAATTGAATATGCCAAAACAGAGAGCAACATTGATTATTATTATCTGAAACATTCGTCTGATAAATATTTAACTTGGCATGATCCAATGACAATTAGTGATAAAGGTAATCAAACTGATCGTGTAAGGTTACATCTTCAGTCAGCTTTGGATGAAAATAAAGCGCTATTTTATTTCACAGAAGGAAACAAAGGAGATAATGACTATAACATCTGTTTAAAAGGGGTGAATTGCTCAAAAAATACGGTTGGTTCACTAAATCCTGCGAAAGATAATGTTAATGACTATGCAGGAGCATTTATTAAAAACTCGAGTAATACGGGTTCTTTCATTGATCCAATCGATGGCACCACAAAAGTATGGTGTGGTGGATTGATAGGAATCTTTGAACAAAATGACCCAACAGGCGTATGGTATCTTGAAGATGTTAAATGTAAAACGCCCGTAATCACCTATTCCTCGGAAACAGGAAAAGTGACTATAACTTCGGCAACAGAAGGGGCTTCTATCTATTATACAACAAATGGTGATAATCCGACTTCTTCATCTACTCCTTATGCACCTTTCGATTTAACTCCTTCGATAACCACAATCAAAGCTATCGCTGTTAAGAACTGGACGGATAATTCAGATGTGGCTATAGTAACACATGTGACAAATCCTACCATTACCCTAACTATTCCAGATGGTGGTTATATTTATGACAAAACAGCCAAGGAACCTGCAGTCAGCTTGAAGAACGGGGAGACACCAATCTCGTCCAGTGAGTACGAGGTAAGTTATAGTAATAAAATCAATGCAGGTACGGCTACAGTTACGATATCTGATGCAGCAGGTGGTGATTATATCGTTTATGGCTCTACAACATTCACAATTGCTCCCAAAGCGCTTACTGTTACGGCAGATGCCAAATCAAAAGGTTATGGCGACACTGATCCCGAATTAACTTATACAGCTACGGAGTTAGTTGAAGGAGATGTATTGGAAGGTACATTGAGTAGGGCAGAAGGTGAGAACGTAGGCACCTATGCTATCAGCCAAGGTACTTTGGCAAATAGCAATTACTCGATAAACTTTACTGGTGCCGATCTGACAATTACCCCAAAGAGCTTGGGCACTGGCGGTGCACCTGCAGAAAACATCACAATTGATGTGGATAATGATGGTAATAATTATATCGTTACGGTAAAACAAGGTGAGATTACTCTGATACAAGGAACTGACTATACATGGACTGGTAGTGGTGATGAATTTGAGTACACAGTAACGGTAACAGGTATAGGCAACTATACAGGAACTGCCCAGGCCACATACGTTGCTGCTACTCCAGGTTATTATGTGTTACACCAGAATGGGAAAGGCTACTTAAAAGTCAGTGGAGCAGGTGTCAATCTTGGAAACGATGAGACCTTCCAGTCAGGAAACTTATTCGATAAGGGTAACTGTATCTGGTACATGACCCCTGAGGGTTATCTACAGAATGAGTATTTCTATCTGAACGCAGCTAATAACAACACGCTTTACCTCTCTGTGAATCCTGTAACAAGATGGCGGTCAGAAGATGTTACGGGTGAGAACACCTATGGCAAGAAACATCTTAAAATAAATAACGGAACTGAGGATCTGTATCTCTGTAATGATAACAACTCAATTACGCTGAAAAATAATCCGTCAGCATATTATAGTGCTTGTCCTGTGGATGTGGAGGAAGTTGAAAATAGTTGGGCAGGTCCCACAGCAGAAAACCTCACGGTACAATCTCCCCAGCTGGTAACCTATCTGCGTGCTTACTTTACACAAAAGATAAAATATACTTTCCATAATGATGCAGGTGCTGAGGTCAAATCTACCGACGGTAAACATGAGCGCCGTGTCTATGCAACGATAGCTTATAAAGAAGGTGGTAATAATAAGGGAACGGATTGGGATATTGATGAGTCAGGCATTCTCTATAACAAAAAGGCAAGTGGTGATGTAGAGTTTACTGCTACTTATAACATTTTGCCTGCAGACCCTGTAGCCCGAGCAGCTCACTCAACGCCAGCATCCAAAGACATTAAGTATAAAGTCACACAGAAACCACTGGCACTTATTGCAGATAAGTATTATCTGCTGTATAGCATATCGGGAGGCGATAGTTACCGTTATCCATACGATGATGGTATTGCAGATGGGGGAGCTGTGAAGCCAGATGGTAAGGGAGGAACTGGCGATACTTCTGTATTGACAGATCCTGATACCGACAAGAACTTACAGATTAGTTGGAAAATCACAGCAGATGAAGAAGGATTCTATACGTTCCAGAACTCAAGTACAAACAAATATCTGTATTATGATGAGGCTGCACATACCTCGAGTGATTTTGGTGTACTTCGCCTAGGTAATGCTCCTACGGGTAATAGTGCTAAGTTCCGCCTCTATAAAACCAGCGACACAAACTACGGTGATTGCTACTATATCATTCCTTACAGCAAATTGTTCGCTGTGTATAAGAGCAATGCTGTGGCTGACGGTCTTTATGTAGCCCTCAATAACAAAGATTATACAGGGGATACACCTGTCATTAGCCTCTCCAAACCTAATGCTAACTCAACATGGTGCATCTATAAGTATGAGGCTGAATACCGTATTCGGGAAGATTTCACTATCACAGGTCCTTCTTCTGCTGAAGCGGTAGGAAATTATAATATCACTTCTGAAGGATGGTATGGAAGATATATCAAGCAGTCGCCTAGGAATGGTAGTGGTCAGAGAGGTTTGGTGATAAAGGGTACATATAAAGATAACGTCGATTACATATGGACCGTGACAGGTTTGGGAAACTATATTAATATTTCTGGTGCTACAAATACAGATGGCACATGGAGTAAAACAACTAACGGCAATGCTAATAATAGAAAGTTGGTTGTAAATGTGACATCTCTGCCAGTCTCAACTACTTCTGGTGTAATTACGCTAAAACTGTCTGGATGCTCTGCTCCTAATACAAATGTCAAAACGTCTTCAGAGAAAACGTTTGCATTTACGATTTTGGGTGATGGAGCAATTTCCTTTACTGATATCACTTCGTTGGCTGGAATCACGTCAAGTAGCGGTGCTTATCGGTTAGTAGGTGGTAATGGCTCCAATTTTGCCTATTCGGACTCGAATAAACCTGGAATCACTACCTTCAGCGGTGTCTTGGATGGTAATAATCAGACCATTTCTGGTCTTAATGCACCTCTTTTCGATAATTTATCCAATGGTACGGTGCGTAATGTGAACCTCAGTGGTGTTGGCATTTCCAACCACTCGGGCCCCACGGGTGCGATTGCTGGCACTGCCGATGGTGGTAGCCGTATTTATAATGTAGGTATTCTCGGTGGTGAAGTGGGTAGTAATGGCGATGTCTGTGGCGGACTTGTTGGAAAGCTTGATGGTTCTGCCCGTGTCATCAACTGTTTCAGCTATGCCACTATTACAGGAGGAACAACTGTTGGTGGTATCGTAGGTAATAATACATATGCTTCTAAATCCAATGATATGCGTACAATGGTGATGAACTGTATGTTTTATGGTGACATTACGGGCGGTAATTCTAAAGCACCAATCTACAATGGTCAGATTATCACAAATAGAAGTGATGAGAATGGTGTGGGCAACTTCAATTATTTCTGGGCAGGAGCCTCTTATGTACAAGGCAGGCATATTGATGTTTACAACTGTGCACTTTCTGCTGAAACGCGCTTTCTACAACGTTTCGAATTCTTCCGTCACTTGCTGAACAGCAATCGTGCCTTGGCAGCATGGTGGGCTATGGGCAGCCGTGACAAGAAAAACGAGATGCTGAAATGGGTATTGGAACCCTCGCAGATAGGAACAGCAACACCATATCCTATCCTTAAGCCCTTTGACAAATATCCATCGGTAGTGAATATCGATGCAGACCATGCAGAAGATTTCTCTGCTGATGCTGATACAAAGAAAACGCAATACAATCAAGGGCGTAAATTTGGTACGTTGACGATTAACATTCAAAACGCAACGAGTGGTAGTGGTAGTGTCGCACCTTCGGGGGCAAATATAACAACTCTATCTGTAACTCCAAACATTACCGATAAAGATCCTGCTCACTTCAACTTTAACTATTATAAGGTGCAATTGCCTTATTATAATGATGTAGGTACTAAGAACTATACAGATAATAAGGTGGTGACAGGTTGGAAAATAGTCACTATTAGTGGAGGTACGAATACTTATTCCACAGATAATGACAATGATGCGACTACGCCTGCCGATGCAACAGCGAGTGTTGATGATAATGGAGATATTACTCTTACTACACCATACAACTTTGCAGATCGTAAATGTACTGATAAAGACAAGTTTGAGGTGAGTGGTCGCGTGTTCAGCCAAGGTGCTTACTTTGATGTTCCTGAAGGAGTGTCGTCTATTACTATTGAGCCTTACTGGGGTAAGTGTGTATATGTATCAGACCCATATCCGGATGTGGTGTACAATCAAGGTATGTCGACTGCAGCTAATGTTACAACCGTTGGTGGTGGACAACGCTATACGAATAACACCGCATACGATATCAACGGCAGTAGCCAAAAAGTTTATACGACCATGGGAAATGCCGTAACGGCACTGAACCCATCAGGATCTGTTTATGACAACGCTATCGTGCTGGTAGGTAATGTTCATAGCTTAGACCTTTCTAATAAGACAGATAGTAAGCCATATACTATTATGTCCATCGACTTGGATAGCGATAATGAGCCAGACTATTCTTATATCCTGCGCTTTAACAATCGTAATCGTGTACATCCAGTCAGGATTGATTTCCTGAATGTCATCGGTCTTGGTATGGCTCAAAAGTCTAAAGATGGTACTGGTACTTACAACTTTGGTATTATGCAACCATTCGGTTGGTTTGAATGTACGAATACCGGCCTTTTCCGTGTAACGCAGTTAGAGTATGATTATAAGGGTCAGAATGGCAATGCTCCAAGATTAGAGAGTCCTATGATTTTGCAGGGTGGCGTGATTGAACAGTGGGTAACAGTTGGTGGAAAGGAAGCAGCCCATAAAGAAGCAAAATCGGTTACTTACTACCATGTAGGAGGCAATGTGTGGTTCAAGGAATTCCATATAGGTGTCCATCAGGATAAAACAGAAAATGAGTTTATCAGCCCCCATCCGCCTATTTCAGTAACTGGTGGAGACTTTGATGAATTCTATTTGACAGGAATGTATAATACCCCCAATACCAATTATCCAGATAATGCTGAATGTTACATCAACGGCGGTCGCTTTGGCAAGGTGGCAGGAACAGGTATGCAAGGTTTAGGCAACGCAGGAGGTGCTGGAGAGACAGGAGGTCCTGCGGAAACGGGTAATATTATCTGGCAGATAGACCATGCTGACATTGATGAGTTCTACGCAGGTGGCATCAATGCTGCCCATATTGCAACGGGCAACATCAGAACCGTTATCTCTAACAGTCGTGTGGATCAGTTCTGCGGTGGACCAAAGTTCGGTAACATGACCAGCAATAAAACAGTGGTTACCAATGCCACCAATTGCACATTCCGCACTTTCTTCGGTGCTGGCTATGGCGGAAATTCTTATAACCGTAGATATCCTTTTAATAGAAACGATGTACAAAACACTGATTGGAATGGTTGGGTATCTTCGGAATATACTAATAAATATGACAGCAACTATGGTGGTGTAGAGACACGCATTGACTATCAATTCATCCCAATGTCTAGCAATACCTCTAACGTTGCTCGTCTGTATGTTGACTATGTAAATTTCTCACTGGCCACTACGCATGATGTTACATCAAAACTCACAGATTGTACCATTACGACCAGTACGCTTGGAAGACTTGAACTTTTCAGTCAAAGCGTCGGTAACTTCTATGGTGGTGGTAGTCTTGGCATGGTTGCTGGTCCAGTTAAGTCAACGCTTACCAATTGTACCGTGGAAGGCAATGTGTTTGGTGGTGGTTACTCAGCGACATTGCCTACCGTTGCCGTTATGAACAACAGTTTCAAAACAGAACCACATTATGACTCAAACCTGGGTGCTTATCTGGATGCGGAACTACCTACTACTGTGCCTTACACTTGGGAGCATGCGACTGAAGCAGAATTCAGTAGTAAGCAGATTGACACAGATAACCATATTTTATATACCACTGAAACCCTTACGGGTTTAGGTGCTGTCACTGGAAATGTTACGCTCACTATTGATGGCAATACCACACTTACAAATGGTAAGAGAATGTCTGTTTCGCACAGTGTCTATGGCGGTGGAGAGGAGTCGAATGTA
>Ga0256407_10001164_pt1 | contig 57358 bp, 42 predicted proteins | sample RumenRJG_04DNA_FD_193489 | JGI IMG/M metagenome (GOLD analysis project Ga0256407, IMG submission 193489) | Bovine rumen microbial communities from Lethbridge, Alberta, Canada - RJG_04 | ecosystem: Host-associated > Mammals > Digestive system > Stomach > Rumen | place: Canada: Alberta... | reverse complement strand
CATACTGTTTTGATACCTTTACCAAGCGTGATTTCGCTTATAACACTCAGCTTTTCTTCAAAACCATACTTCATAAACAAACTGCACTCCAAAAGTTTTGTGTCCAACTTTTGGGGTGCAGTTCAGTTGTGTATGGGGGGTAACTATTCAGCCCAAACACCCGCCATCAAATATCACGCTAAGTCGCAAGGACGCTAAGTTTTGATTTTCAGACAATTATCATAGTTAAATCAGGGATACTTTTTGATAGATTGAAGCATTTCATTTCGTCTGACATATCATAAACGAATTGCGTAATTAAACTCATAGCGACTTAGCGACTTAGCGTGAGGAAAATGGCTGAATAGTTAGTATGGGGTGGGATTGTGTGAAAAAATGTTGATTCGGTGTGTTTTTTCAACGGCTGATGGGTCGCAGTTGCCACAATTGTAGTAATTTAGCGGTTTAAAAGCATAGCCTAATAGAATGTTATAAAACGAATATGAAACATATCTTATTGATATTCACTGCATTGTTGCTTTTTGCCCCGAGGCTGTCGTCCCAGGAACTGCTGGCCGAGCAGCAGCCGGGCACGCTGTTTGCCTATCCGCTGGCGCCTGACACGTGTTCCACGCTCGAAGAGCGCTGCAACTATATCATCACCCACTTCTGGGACAATTTCGACATCAGCAAGCCGATTACCGACGATGCTGCGCTGGAGGTGACGTTCCGCGACTATGTGGACTTCTTCCGTTACGCTCACCGCAACGTCGTGTTGTCGTCGGTGCGCGACCTGGTCAACAAGGCGCAGTCCAACACCGCTAACCTGCAGAAGTTGGGCGAGATGGCCGAACTCTGTCTCTACGGCACCGATGCCGAATACTGGAGCGACGAGGTGTATGTGGCCTTTATCAAGCCGCTGGCTGGTTCCAAGCAGTTGCCCAAGCAGTTGCGTGAGCACTATGCCCAGCAGTTGGCACGCATCAACTCGGTGCAGGTGGGCATGCCGATTGATTTTGACTACACCGGCACCGACGGGCAGCGCCATCGCCTGAGCGAGACCGAGGCCCCGGCCTACATTCTGCTGTTTGTCGACGACAGTGCCGACAGTTCCATCGGCCGTGTTCGCATGAGCACCGATGTGGCGTTGAATGCGCTGGTTGATTCGGGTGAGGTGGCGCTGGTGTGCATGTGCCTGAACAAGTACAGCGAGGACTGGGCGAGGACGGGACAAGGCTTTGGCCAGAAATGGATTGTCGGCTGTAATGATGACCTGGCCGATAAACTTGACTTGCGCGTTGTGCCGTGCTGCTACATCCTGGGCGAGGATCGCAAGGTGTTGAACAAGGCACAGTCGGTCGAGGGTATCCTGTCTGCCGTCAATCCCGCTTATTAACAGAACAATAACGCAATAACCCTAAAGGATATGTCCATTTTTTTCAAGAACCTGTTTCTGTATAGCGCCGGGCACACCTACAGCAACCTGTCACGGTTGTTCCTGCGGCTGTTCACGGGCATCATGTTCCTGCAGTTGTGCATCCGTCAGATGCTGAATTTCGACAAGATCTTGCCCACCTTCGACGGATTCCTGGGCATGAGCCCTGAGGCGTCGATGACTGCCCTTGTCGTGGTGGAACTGCTGTGTGCCGTGTGCATCATGCTGGGCCTGCTCACGCGACTGGCGGTGCTGCTCCCCTTGGGACTGATGCTGGTGGCCGAGAACATCTTCATGTCGACAAACGCTGTGGTGCCCAACCAGTTGTTCAATTTCGAGCCTGGCTACCCCGTGATGTTTATCGGAATCTTTGTGTTCCTGCTGCTGGCGGGCCCCGGCAAGATTTCGCTGGACTATATCATCGCGGCCCATTTCACGGCAACAGTCGATGACGAGCAGGTGATTGACAATGCCTAAACGGCTTCTGCAGGTTGTTGCTATAAATTAACTGATAATCAAGATAAAAAATCATAAAGCCTTGACAACGGCGGTACTCATATCGGGAGGCGTGGACAGCGCTGTGGTGGTTCACCTGCTCAAGGAGCGGGGCGAGGACCTGCACCTGTTTTATATCCGCATCGGCATGGACAATGACGAGGGCGACTGCAGCGCCGAGGAGGACATCGAGATGTGCACCCTGATTGCGCATCGCTACGGCTTGCCGCTCGATGTGGTCTCGCTGCACGAGGAGTACTGGGACCACGTGATGGATTATGCCCTGCGCACCGTCAAGGCCGGTCTCACGCCCAACCCCGACATGATGTGCAACCGCATGATCAAGTTCGGCTTCTTTGAGCAGCGCTGGGGCAAGGACTTTGACCAGACGGCTACGGGCCACTATGCCACGACCGAGGTCATCGACGGCGTGAAATACCTGGCCACGGCAGTCGACCCTGTCAAGGACCAGACCGACTTCCTGGCACAGATCACCTATGAGCAACTGCAGCATGTCATCTTCCCCATCGGCTCGATGCCCAAGGATGAGGTGAGGCGCATCGCCGAGCAGGCCCACCTGCCCAACGCCCACCGTCGTGACAGCCAGGGCATCTGCTTCCTGGGGCAGATTGACTACAACGATTTCATCCGCCGCCACCTGGGCGAGCGTCCCGGTCCCATCATCGAGTTGGAGACGGGCCGCAAACTGGGCGAGCACCGCGGCTACTGGTTCCACACCATCGGTCAGCGCAAGGGCTTGGGCCTGAGCGGCGGACCGTGGTATGTCGTGCGCAAGAATGTGGACGACAACGTCATCTACGTGTCCAACGGCTACGGCACTGCCAAGCAGTATGGCCGCACGTTGAACCTCGACGAGATGCACTTCATCTCGGGCAACCCATGGGAAGGCGTGGAGGGTCCTGTGGACATTATGTTCAAGAACCGCCACACGCCCCACATCATGCGGGGTAAGTTCTGCCGCACTGGCGAGCGCCAGTGGGTCGTCGAGAGCGAGGAGGACGTGCAGGGCATCGCCCCGGGCCAGTTCGCCGTCATCTACGACCCGCAGGGCCATCTGTGCTACGGCAGCGGCATTATTACTGGTTAAAGGTTACAGGTAAGAGGTTAAAGTTTAGAGATTTCGATATGGAGGAATACGAGAAGTTGATAGCATTGAAGGTGCTGGGCATCACGCGCAGCGAGGTGCAGCCCGGGGCTTATGCCCTGTTGCTGGAGAACGCCGACAGCACCCCCGACGAGGCACGCCGCATCCCCATCGTGGTGGGGGCCGCCGAAGCGCAGTCCATCGCCGTGCACATGGAGCAGGTGGTGCCTTCGCGTCCGTTGACCCACGATTTGTTCGTCTCGTTGTTCCATGCCTACGGCATCGAGTTGAAGCAGGTGGTCATCTACAGTTTCAAGGACGGTGTGTTTGCCGCCAAACTGTTTGTCACCAATGGTCCGTTAGAGGTCCAGATTGACTCGCGCACCAGCGATGCCATCGCCATCGCCCTGCGCACCGGGGCGCCCGTCTTCACCACCCCCGAGGTGATGGAACTCACCAGTTACGAGTGGCGGCGCGACGGCGAGTACAAGCCGCAGCGTCCCGTGCGTCTCGAGGACCTGCCCGTCGACAAGTTGGAGCGCCGCATGCAGCACTATGTCGACCTGGAGCAGTATGAGAAGGCCGCGCGCATCCAAAAAATCATCGCCCAGAAGACTAATCCCTCGCAAGGGGATGAGTGATTCGGTGCTTTTTTACTAACTTTGTAGGTTGAAAATATCAATTTTTAAAATATAGGTTCTTATGAAAAATCTGAAGTTAAGACTCATCGTAATGAATTTCCTGGAGTTCGCCGTGTGGGGCGCTTACCTCACCTGCATGGGCAACTATCTGGGAAAAGCCGGCATGGGTAACGAGATCGCGTGGTTCTATGCTATCCAGGGTATCGTGTCCATCTTCATGCCCACCCTCATGGGTATCGTGGCCGACAAGTACATCCAGCCCCAGCGTCTGCTGGGCATCTGCCATGCCATCGCAGGTATGGCGATGATCGGGCTGGCCTACATGGGTATGGCCAATCCAATGCCTAACAAAGTCGCGTTCATTACCCTCTACACGCTGAGTGTGGCCTTCTACATGCCCACGCTGGCGCTGTCCAACACGGTGGCATTCACCATCCTCAAGGAGAACGGCATGGACACCGAGAAGGACTTCCCGCCTATTCGTGTGTTCGGTACCATTGGCTTTATCGCCACGATGTGGTTTGTCAACTGCGCGTTTATTGACAACGGCAGTTTCGGCTTCACGATTGGTGAGAATGCCAACAAGTTCCAGTACACCTACATGCAGTTCATGGTATCAGGCCTGTTGAGCCTCGTGCTGTTTGTATACTGCCTGACCTTGCCTGCCTGCCGTCTGGTGAAGAAAGAAGCCAAGTCGCTTGTTGAATCGCTTGGCTTGAATGCGTTCAAGTTGTTCAAGACCAAAAAGATGGCGATGTTCTTCATCTTCTCGGCTATGCTGGGTATGTCGCTGCAGGTGACCAACGGCTTTGCTACGCCCTACCTGACGCACTTCAAGAGCGATCCCGCGATGGCCGACTCCTTCGGCGCCAACAACGCCACGATGCTCGTGTCGCTCTCGCAGATTGCCGAGGCACTGTGCATCCTGCTGATTCCGTTCTTCCTGAAGCGCTACGGTATCAAGGTGGTGATGCTGATTGCCATGTTCGCTTGGGTATTGAGGTTCTTCTTCTTCGGTGCCGGCAACCCGGCCTTCCCTGGTGTCATCCTCATCGTGCTGTCGTGCCTGGTCTATGGTGTTGCATTTGACTTCTTCAACGTCTCGGGCGGCATCTTTGTGGACAAGGAGTGTGATCCCGACATCAAGGCATCGGCCCAGGGTCTGTTCATGCTGATGACCAATGGCTTGGGTGCCACCATCGGTACGCTGGCCGCCGGTGCCATCGTCAACAGCCTGTGCCACTGGACCGAAGACGGCTTCCTCGTAGGCAACACCGCTACCAGTTGGAGCACCGCATGGTACATCTTCGCCGGCTTTGCCCTGGTAGTAGCCGTGTCGTTCATGTTCCTGTTCAAGTACAAACACGTCCGCGAAGAGAAGAAGTGACCCTGTGGCCGCGGCATAGCCACGGCATAGCCACGGCACAGGAGAACCAACAGATAGACAATGCACCGTTTCTATTGTCCTGACATAGCCGACACGTTGACGCTGGGCGAGGAGGATTCCAAGCACTGCGTCAAGGTGCTGCGCATGGGCGAGGGCGACACCATCGAGGTGGTTGACGGAAACGGGACCCTTTACACCTGTCGCATCACGATGGCGCATCCCAAGCGGTGCGCCGTCGAGGTGACAGAGCGCATGCAGCAGCCCCCGCACTGGGAGCACCGCATTGTGCTGGGCGTGGCGCCCACCAAGAACCTGGACCGCATCGAGTGGCTCGTCGAGAAGTGCGTCGAGATGGGCGTGGACCGCATCATCCCGCTGCGCTGCCACAACAGCGAGCGCACGGTGTTGAAAACCGAGCGTCTCAAGAAAATCATGGTCTCGGCCATGAAACAGTCGCTCAAGGCGACCCTGCCGCTGCTCGATGAGATGACGCCCGTGGCCCAGGTGCTGGCCGAGCCCTTTGAGGGCACGCGCTGCATCGCCTACTGTGACGAGCAACTGCCGCGCGGGCAACGCCTCACGCTGACGGGCGTCTACCGACCCGGCCAGGACGTGATGGTGCTTATCGGACCCGAGGGCGACTTCAGCCCCGAGGAGGTGCAGGCTGCCCGCGACGCGGGTTTCATGCCCGTGACGCTGGGCGAGAGCCGTCTGCGCACCGAGACCGCCGGCATGATGGCAGTGGCTGCTATTCACACTTTGGATTCAAAGCGTGAAGTTTAGAGTTTAGGGTTTAGAGTTTTGAGAGGATCCAACCGGTGCAACTGGTTTAGAGTTTAGAGAGGACTCGACCGGGCAACTGGTTTAGAGAGAATTAATTGAGAACAAAGAATATGTTGAAAGAATTGCTGTCGTCGCCGAACTTCTTCCTGCTCGCCGGTCCGTGTGTGATCGAGGGCGAGGAGATGGCGATGGATATTGCCGAGAAGGCGATGAAGATAACCCAGTCGCTGGGTATTCCATACGTTTTCAAGGGCAGTTACCGCAAGGCCAACCGCTCCCGTATGGACTCGTTTACCGGAATCGGTGACGAGAAGGCGCTGCGCATCCTGCGCAAGGTGGGCGAGACCTTCAAGATTCCTGTGGTGACCGATATCCACGAGCCTGTCGAGGCCGATATTGCCGCCGAGTATGTCGACGTGCTGCAGATTCCCGCCTTCCTGTGCCGCCAGACCGAACTGCTGGTTGCCGCCGCCCACACGGGACGCGTGGTGAACATCAAGAAGGGGCAGTTCCTGGCTCCCGAATCGATGCGCTTTGCCGTGCAGAAGGTGGTTGACGCCGGCAATGACCAGGTGACTATTACCGAGCGCGGCACCACCTTCGGCTATCAGGACCTGGTGGTGGACTTCCGCGGTGTGCCGGTGATGCAGGCCTTTGCGCCCGTCATTGTCGACATCACCCACAGCCTGCAGCAGCCCAACCAGGGTGGGGGAGTGACGGGCGGTCGTCCCGAACTCATCGAGACCCTGGCGCGTGCCGCCATCGCCAGCGGTGCCGACGGCCTGTTTCTCGAGACCCATCAGGACCCCTCGGTGGCCAAGAGCGACGGTGCCAACATGCTCCGCCTCGACCTGCTTGAAGGCCTGCTAACGCGCCTGTCGCGCCTCAAGGCCGCCATCAACGAGATAGACAACAAGTATTAATCGCGAAAACCGTTTTTACTACACGATAACACTATGAAGACAAGAAAGTTTGTCCTTGCTTTGGTCCTTGCCGTGAGTGGCATGACCCTCATGGCCCAGAGCAGCGATGCCGTGGTCCGCGACAAGTTGACCTCGGCGGTGATGAAGGTCTATGACGACCATCTCGCCCAGAATCCCAACGACTACAACACGTTGTTTGCCCGTGCCCACCAGCACTACTATAACGGCAACTACACCGCAGCCCTGGCCGACGTCAACCAGGCGATGCTGCTCACGCCCAAGACCGACAAGGAATTGCGCTTTGACGAGTACATCCTGCGTGCCCGCATCAGTGATGCCCGCCACGACTATGGCACTGAACTGGCCGACCTGCGTCTGGCCCAGGAACTGGAGCCCAAGTCGCTGGCTTGCACCGACATGATTGCTAAGGCCAACCTGAAGACCGGCAACCTCGACGCTGCCGAGAAGGCCTTCAAGACCATCCTGCGCGCCGAGTCGATGAACTATGACGCGATGTACGGCATGGCCCAGGTGGAACTGGCCCGAGGCAACGGCAAGGCTGCCATCGAGCAGGCGTCCAAGGCTGTCGACCTGTTCCGCGCCGAGCCGCAGGTCTATGTCAACCGTGCTGACATCTATGCCCGCCAGGGTGATGTCAACTCGGCAGTGTTTGACCTGTTGCAGGGTATGGCTGTGGGCGACGGCGGTATTGCCGCACAGCGCCTGTTCGACCTGAGCGACACCAACTACGACGGCGTGATGGGCGCCCTCGCCTCACTGGCCGAGCAGAGCACCGACGGCGGCGGCATCTACCGCTTCCTGCGTGCCAACATCGCGATGGACCACTTGCGCTTTAACGAGGCCCTGACCGACCTGCAGGCCATCAAGAGCCGCCACCTGTACGAGAGCCCCACGGTGGACTACAACATCGGCAAGTGCTGCCTGGAGTTGGGCCGCTTTGACGAGGCTGTCACCCATGTGGACAATGCCATGACGCAAGATCCGTCCCAACCCGAATATTTCGTGACCAAGGCCAAAGCCGAGTTCTATGCCGGCGATGGCGGCAACTATGATGCCGCGATGCAGACGCTCAAGCGCTGCTCGTCGTTCGCCCCGCAGTATGTACCCATGCTGCTGGCCAAGGCCTCGCTGCTCAGCCACCAGGGTAAGGATATGGAAGCCCTGGGCTACCTGAATGCCGCCGTGGCCAACGACCCGACCGACGCCGAGGCCCTGCTGGCTCGCGCCCTGTTGTTCAAGCGCATCGACAACATGAATCTCGCTGTTAAGGACATGAACACGATGACGCTGCTCAGCGACGACGTGTATGACCTGAAAGGCTTTGCCTACAGTGACCTGGGCCGTGACAGCGATATGTACCGCTGGCTGCAGCAGATCACCGCTACCGATGTGAAGGGCGGTGAGAACTTCTACTACGCTGCCCTGCTCATGGCCAGCCGCGGCGACAACTTCAAGGCCATGGAATATCTGCGCAAGGCGATTGACAACGGTTATGGCAGTGCATTCGGCCTGCTCTATGACGACCTGTCGCCCATCAACCTCAAGTCGTTGCGCAGCGAACCTGCTTTCCAGCAGTTGCAAGTGAAGCCCTAACGGCATTGAGTCCCGGGTCTTGGCAATGAGGGCATTACCGTCGAGGATATTGGCATTGTGCGCTGTGGCCATGGTGGCCGCAGCGCTGGTGTCGTCATGCTCGTCGACCAAACATGTGCCCCAGGGCCAACTGTTGCTCGACAAGGTGAAAATCCACATCAATGACCCACATAGCGCCGTCGAGACCTCACAACTGTACAACTACCTGCGCCAGAACGCCAACCATCGTGTGCTCGGCGGCATCAAACTGCAGTTGGCCATCTACAATATGTCGGGCCGTGACAGTTCCAACTGGTTCAACCGCTGGATTCAGCGTGTGGGCACGCCGCCGGTCATCTATGACAGCACGCTCACCAGTGCCAGCGTCGAGCAGTTGCACATGGCCTTGAGCAACCGCGGCTTCATGAACAACACGGTGACCAGCAACGTCGAGACCGACAGCGTCAAGCGCAAGGCCCGCGTGAACTATGACGTCACGCTGGGCGAGCCCTACTACATCCGCTCTATTGCCTACGACATCTCGGACGAGGACATCCGCGACATCGTCCTGGCCGACACGACGCGCTATGCCGTGCGTAGCGGCGACCTGCTCAACTATACCCGCCTTGACGAGTGGCGCGACGAGATTACCGAGATATTGCGCAACCACGGCTACTATGCCTTCAACAAGGAGTATATCACCTTCATGGCCGACACGGCCGCCGACAGCCGTGCCGTGGACCTCACGCTCAACACGCGTGAGCCCTACCTGAACGAGCATATGCCCTATTACACCGAGCACGAGCCCTTCTACGTGCGCGACGTGGTCTATGTCACCAACTACGACCCCGTGTCGATGCACGACGGGTTGTGGGGCGCCGACACCGTCGAAATTTCGGGCGGCGTCAAGGTGATTGAGGATGCCGAGCGTTACCTGCGTCCCAGCGTGCTGGATGAGTGCAACCACATCGAGCCAGGAACCCTGTACAATGCCGAGGCCATCAGCCGCACCTACCGCGCGCTGAGCCGTCTGGGCGTCATCAAGCAGATCAACATCGACGTGCGTCCCGTCGGCGAGATTGACGGCGTGCTCATGGTCGATGCCTTCGTGCTGCTGCAGCCCGATAGCGAGCAGTCGGTCTCGGTGTCGCTCGAGGGCACCAACAGCGAGGGTGACCTGGGATTCGGCGTGGGGCTGGACTACGAGCACCGCAACATCTTCAAGGGGTCGGAGACGCTCAGTGGCAAGTTCAAGGTGTCCTATGAGAGCATCTCGGGTAACCTGGGCGGACTGATCAACAACAACTACAGCGAGTACTCCACCGAGTGGGGCATCACCTTCCCCAAATTCATGGCACCGCTGCTGCAACGCTCGTTCAAGCGCAAGATACAGGCTTCTACTGCCTTCACCCTCAATTTCGACTACCAGGCGCGGCCCGAGTACACCCGCGTCATTGCCGGTGGAGCGTGGCGCTACCAGTGGACCGAACGCCACCGCCGCCTGGCCCACACGCTCACGCTGGCCGACCTGAGCGTCATCAGTGTGCCCAAGTACAACAAAGACCTGAGAGAGCGCATCAATCCCTTGCTGTGGTACTACAGTTACGAGGACCACTTGATCCTGCGCATGGGCTACAACTTCTACCGTACCAACAAGGCCGAGATGAACGTGCTGCAGATGGATCGCTTCCAGCGCAACGTGTTCACCATCCGCGCCAATATCGAGACGGCCGGCAACCTGCTCTACGGCCTGTCTAAACTTTCGCACCAGGAACCCGACTCTACCGGCAGTTACAGGGCCCTGGGCATCCGCTACTCGCAGTATGTCAAGGCCAATGCCGACTACTCCTTCACCCATTACCTGGACCGCCGTCAGAGCATCGCGTTCCATGTGGGGGCTGGCATCGCCGTCCCCTACGGCAACAGCGACGTGCTGCCCTTCGAGAAACGCTTCTATAGCGGCGGCGCCAACAGTGTGCGCGGTTGGGGTGTACGCACGTTGGGTCCCGGCAGTTACAATGGCAAAAACCGCCTCGAAGACTTCATTATCCAGTGCGGTGATATCCGCTTTGACCTCAACCTGGAGTACAGGGCCAAACTCTTCTGGGTGGTCGAGTTGGGACTCTTTGTGGACGCGGGCAATATCTGGACCATCAAGAACTATGTTGACCAGCCCGGCGGCGTGTTCAAGTTCAACAAGTTCTATGAGCAGATAGCCTTTGCCTATGGCGCAGGCATCCGTCTGGATTTCAAGTACTTCCTCGTGCGTGTGGATATGGGTATGAAGGCCTATAACCCTGCCAGCGGTCAGGAGCACTGGCCACTGTTCCATCCCAAATTCAAGGACGACAGCGAGTTCCACTTCTCGGTGGGCTACCCCTTCTGATTGAACATTAAACGGGCTGCGCTCACAGTAATCAGACTAATCAGTTGCTGGACATTAAACAGGAACCTTGTATTTGTCCCGTTACGGCACCGGGTCTTACCTCCCGCGTGCTGAATGGCTGCATTGCTGTCGACTGCAAAAAAATGACTAACCTTGGATGTATCAAGCATAAACTTTGTTTTTATTGGTCTATAGTGAATTTTTTTGCTTTATTTCTTGTTGTACTCTCATTAATAATTTATAATTTTGAGGCTTACGCTGTTGCTGATGGCAAACTCCCGAGCGATCCCATCGCTTATGAGTTCATCGTTAATCCCGCTACCGGCTTGAGCGAGATGACTGGCAGCAAGACCGTTGCTGGCGTACGCTACTTCAACGCAATGGGTCAGGAGATGCAGGAGGCTAACGGTCTGACGATCGTTGTTACCACCTACACCGACGGCACCACCAGCACCGCTAAGGTGATGAAGTAATCAGTTGAGAATTAACAGTTAACAGTTAAAATAACTGTTAGCGATTGGCTATTAATGGACAATTAGACGGGCGGCCCTCAACAGGACCGCCTGTTCTGTGCATGAAATGCACAGACTGCCGACTATATCGATATCAAACTAGACGTGATTATTGTTATTGGTAAATTTCTTGATTTTTTTTTGGGCAAATTGTTACTTTTACATTTTTTTTGTGTATTTTTGAGGCCTGAAGTATTATTTATTTTTTAATCCCATTTTGTTTAACTTTTAATTCTCAACATCTATGAAGAAATTTTTATTCGTATTGTTGACGGCCGCATTGGCACTGCCGATGATGGCTCAGGTGAAAGGCCAGGCAGACTTCCGTATTGGCACTGTGCCCAATTATCCTACCTTCACCACGTTGCAGCGCAACCATGCAGTTGTTGCTAACCGCGATGAGGTTCCCGCCGGTTATGCCAGCGTAACCCTCAATGCCGCCGACGTTTGGCAGGATGGCACTGGCTACCAGATGCTGCTCGATGCCGACGCTACCGCTTACGGCACCATCATCCCCGAGAGCGGTGGTCTGACCACCAGTGGCGATGCCCCTGCAGGTGTGTATGATGAGTTCGAGTACAAGATTCCGGAGAATGCCGATGGCGCACTGGCCACGGCCAACATCTTGATTGACGAGGCTGTTACCATCCTGATTCCCGCCGGAACCTATGACTGGTGCATCACCAACCCGACTCCCGGTGACAGGCTCTGGATTGCTTCGGCCAATGGTAACATTCCCGGTCGCTACGATGACTTCGAGTTCGTTGACGGTGGCATCTACACCTTCTATGTAACCTTCGGTGGTCAGAACGACCAGGTTGACCTGGAGGTCTATGATCCCAACGCTCCTGTTATGCCCATGAATGTTACCGCCGATGAGAACGGTAATGTGGCTTGGGAGAACGACCACGATCCCGCCTTCAACCTGCGCTACAGGCCCTACGATCCCAACATTGGTTACAACATGTTCTGGGACTTCGATAGCGATGAGTCGCTTGAGGGCTGGAAGGTTTATGACGCTGATGCCGACGGTATGACCTGGCGTCTTACCGACTATGGTGTAGACGGTTCTTATTGCATCACCTCTGATAGTTACTATAGTGGTGCACGCACCCCTGACAACTGGGCATTCTCGCCTGAGGTGAAACTGGGTGGCACGCTCACTTTCAAGACCAGTAACTACAGCAGTACGTATGCTGACAAGTTTACTGTTTGCGTATGCGTAGGTGAATTTGAAACCGAAGATGGTGTTGATGTCAGCAAATTCGTTGAGATCAGCGACTTCATCCAGCCCGGCACCGCCTGGGAGGAGGTCACCATCCAACTTCCTGAGGACCTCCGTGGCGAGATGGGTTACTTCGCATTCCATCACTATGACTGCTATGACGAGTGGCGCGTCAACATTGATGATGTTTCCTATGATGTTCCCGGCAACACGCCCGCTGAGTGGATCGTAGTTGACGGCATCGAGGGTAACGACTACACCATCGAGGGTCTTGAGGATGGCGTAACCTACGAGGTACAGGTACAGGCTGTCGGCGTTGACGGCCGCACCACCGACTGGACCCCGAGCACTCTGTTCACCTATGAGGAGAGTGGCGTTCCCCAGCCCACCGAGAAGACCGGTGCTCCCGTATTCAACGGCTACACCACCGACGGTATCCACGCTTACTTCATCGAGATTCTCGAGAGCGAGCCCAGCACCATCTACTTCCGCGTACAGTACGGTCAGGACGGTGAGTTCACCGAGTGGGCTGAGTATGAGGACATCCTGAGTTTCACCGAGGACGGCTGGTACCGCATCGAGGCTTACGCTGTTGCTGATGGCAAACTCCCGAGTGATCCCATCGCTTATGAGTTCATTGTTAATCCCGCCACTGGCTTGAGCGAGATGACTGGCAGCAAGACCGTTGCTGGCGTACGCTACTTCAACGCAATGGGTCAGGAGATGCAGGAGGCTAACGGTCTGACGATCGTTGTTACCACCTACACCGACGGTACCACCAGCACCGCTAAGGTGATGAAGTAATGCAGTTAACAGTTGATAGTTAATAGTTAACAGTAAATAGTTAGCGATTGGCTATTGACGCACAAAAAAACGGGCGGCCCGCAACAGGGCCGCCTGTTTTTTTGTGCGTGACATCCAGCCAGCATCCTTGCTCACCACACACCCATCGGGCTAATGCAGGGTACTCGCCCAACAGGGTAGTGAAGAGGACTATTTTAGTAGCCACGTCCTGCGGACTCGTGTAGTTGACTGGGGCAAGCGACACGTCCAGCAGATTCGTTTAGCGGGGTAGTGCAAGGGACTCACTCGGCAGACTCGTGCAGCGCACTCGCCCAGCGGACTCGTATAGAGGACTGTGTCAAGTGACTCGTCCAGCGCACTCGCCCAACGGGCGAGCCTCTGAGTAACCCGTGGTAATGCTGACTATCGAGCGCAGCGAGAAAGTCAGCATTACCACGGGCAATGACGTACTAAAGGATGTCGCCGGAGGCGACCCCATTATAGGAGAGGAGTCGCCTCCGGCGACGATACAGAGAGGCCACCATCGCCCGTGGTGCCTGTCAGTGCACTCGCTGCGCTCGTTTCGTTGACAGGTACCACGGGTTACTCAGAGGTCACCCTCCGGGTGTCTCATCGAGAAAAAGGGAGGTTGATGGCCCCCGTGAGTGTAAGTGTGGTTTCAGAGGGCAAGAAGGTTTTATTTTAGTTTTTAGTTTTTAGTTGTAAGTGTGATTACTTTCGCCCTCTTGTAGCAACATCAGGTAACTGTACTAAAAACTAAAAACTTAAAACTAACAATTCACATCTTTCTTGTCTTCCTGTTTATCAGTATCGCGTTAGCCTTAGTATTTCTTGTACTTCTTGTTTTCCCTGTATCCGTATCGCGGATGCCTCTTTAACCTTTAACCTCTAACCTTTATAACCTTTAACCCGCGAGCACAGCGAGCCCCCCCTATACTGCGAAGATGATGATAAGTTCGGCGATAAGGACGCGCATAAACATCGTCAGGGGGTATACCGTGGCATAGGCTACAGCAGGAGCGTCGTTACCGGCGGTGTTGTTGGCATAGCCCAGCGCAGGGGGGTCGGTGGTGGCACCGGCCACGAGGCCCATGATGGTGCAGTAGTTCAGATGCAGTTTGCCGCGTGCAACGACGACAGCGATGAGCAGCGGGATGATGGTGATGAGGAAGCCGTAGAGTACCCACATCGCACCGTTGGCGCTGAGCACCGTCGATACGAACTTGCCGCCGGCAGCAATACCCACCGAGGCCAGGAACAGGCACAGGCCCAACTCTCGCAGCATCAGGCTGGCGGCGGTGCTGGTGTAGGTGACCAGACGAGCCTTGTAGCCATAGCGCCCGATGAGGATAGCGACCACGAGGGGACCACCGGCGAGACCCAGTTTCATGGGCACCGACATGCCGGGCAGCATGAAGGGGATAGAGCCGACGATGATACCCAGGAAGATGCCGATGAACATGGTGAACAGGTTGGGATGCTCCAGGCGCTTGTAGGAGTCACCCATGCGCTTGCCCAGACGGTCCACATCCTCCTCGCGTCCCACGACGGTGAGGCGGTCGCCCACCTGCAGCGACAGGTTGGGGCTGGCAAGCAGTTCCACGCCGGCGCGGTAGATGCGGGTGATGTTGACCTTGTAGCCCTCGTGCAGGCGGATGGAGCCGATTTTGCGGCCATTGAGTTCGTTGTTGGTGATGACGATGCGCTTGCTGACGATGCCCTTGGGCGAGGTCTCGAGTTGCCAGTCAAAGTCGACGTGCGGGCCGATGATGGCGTCGAAGATGTCCTGGTCGTTGGCGCTCATGACGATGCGCAGCACGTCGTCCTGGTGGATGACGGTTTCGCCCTGGGGAATCTCGATGGTGCCGTCGGCACGCTTCATGCGCGAAATCGTGAAGTTGTGGTCGATGATGGCGTGCAGTCGTGTGACGGGGATGTCATATATGAGTTTGTTGGTCACCTGGTAGGTCACCACGTGGGGCTTGAGTTGGCTGTCCTCCTTCTCACGCTCGATAGCCTCGATTTCCTTGTCGGTGTTGATGCGGAAGATGGCCTTCAGCAGCACCATCGACAAGATGATGCCGATGACACCCAGCGGATAGGCGGCGGCATAGCCCAGCGACATCGACTCGTTGAGGTCGGCGGCATTGGCATTGTTGGTCTCGATGAGTGCCTGCTGGGCCGCACCGAGGCCCGGCGTGTTGGTCACAGCGCCGCTCATGACGCCCACCAGGTCGGTGATGTTGATGTGTCGGTCGATAAAGAAGATAGCCATGGCCACGGCCACGTTGAGGAACACGATGAGCATGGCGACACCGTTTAGTTGGATACCCTCGTGCTTGAACGACGAGAAGAAACTGGGACCCACCTGCAGACCGATGGAGAAGATGAACAGGATGAGGCCGAACTCCTGGATGAACTTGAGCGTTGGCGCATCGACGGTCACGCCCAGATGGCCGGCCAGGATGCCGCAGAACAGCACAAACGTTGCCCCGAGCGAGATGCCGAAGAACTTGATTTTGCCCAGCAGCACGCCGATGGCAATGACGATGGCATACACGATGAGGGTGTGTGCAACGGTGTTTGAGGTAAATAATTCAATAAGCCAACTCATGGTGTTTTAGGGGTTTAGGGGGTTGTTATGAGATTTGGATTCCGTTCTCGACGACATCCAGGATGTCGATGGGGTTGTTCACGATGACGTTAGCATGGTACTCGACCAGTTCCTTCGTGCTGCGGAAGCCCCAGGTCACGCCCACCGAGTCGACACCGGCACGGCGTGCGGCTTCCATGTCCACGCCGCTGTCGCCCACGTAGAGCGTCTCGGCCTTGGCAACTTGGGCCTGGCTGAGGATGGCAAACAGGACGCTGGGGTCGGGCTTGACGTTGACGCCCTCGCGATGCCCCTCGATAGCCACGAAGTCGATTGTGGGGAAGTAGTGGGCGATGATCTTGTCCACAGCCTGCTGGTACTTGTTGCTGGCCACTGCGATGCCCACGTTCTTGTCCTGCAGGTCCTGCAGCAACTCGGGCATGCCGTTGTAGTGCTTGGTGTAGTCGGTGCAGTGCTCGTTGTAGTACTCCATGAAGTCGCCCAGCACGCGGTCGACGGTCTCGTCGTCGCGCGCGTCTTCGGGCAGCACACGCGTCATCAGGCGGCGCACGCCGTTGCCAACGAAGTAGGGGTAACTGGCCATCGAGTGGGTGGCATAGCCGTTGCGCTCCAGCGCATAGTTGGCGGCCTGTCCCAGGTCCTCGATGGTGTTGAGCAGGGTGCCGTCCAGGTCAAATATCACGAGTTTCTTCATCTCTCACTTGCTTTGATTACTGCAAAGGTAGTCATTTTTTTTGATATACCCGATGAATACCTTAACAATGATGACCAGGTGCAGGCATTCTGCCATTTGTTACCCTGCGTTCACGCCAAGGCGATGCCCCGCAGCCTATACTGTTATCAATTTTTTGCAGCCATACCGGGCGTGGTGGTGCTTGGGAATGGGTGCAATCGTTTGCACTGATTTTTTGGTCCCGCATGACAGCCTCATATAAATAATGTGGGTCGAAATGTGTAATTTTGGAGACACGAAGAACCGTTGATGGGCTTCTGTACCCATCCCACCATCTGAATAACCAACGATTCAATCGATAACTCTAAAAAATAATTGATGATGAAAAAGACATTTACGCTGATTCTTGCGCTTGTGGTGTCGTTGCTGACACTGCAGGCAAGCGCCCAGATGTATATCGTGGGCGATGCGCCGTTCGGCAACTGGAATCCTGCCGGCGGTGTCCTGATGACCGGCCGTCCCGACGGCACCTACATCTACACGGCCACCATCAGTGGCAAGGTGTATTTCGTGTTTGGCACGGCACTGGCTTCGTCATCTGATGACTGGACCACGTTCAACAACAACTACCGCTATGGCCCGCTCGTCGACGGGCAGGTGGTTAACACCAACACGTGGGTGACTACCCAGCGCAGCCCCGAGGGTGCTTATTGCTTCACGGGCGACGGGTCGGTATACCGTATCACGTTCGACACGATCAACAAGCGCTTCAGGGTTGATAACGAGAGCGCTCCCGTGGATCCTGTCACGGGCCATCTGTTCATGATTGGCGAGGCTGAAGGCAACTCGTGGACTCCAAACAATGGTGTGGAGATGACCACGACCGACGGTAATGTGTTCACCTCGACGGTGACCTTCAACGGCGAACACAGCGAGGAGGATGCCAACGTGAGTTACTTCTCGTTCACGACCAAATTGTCGTCGGGTGCCGATGACTGGAGCAGCATCCAGCCCTACCGCCTGACACCCATCGCCGACGAGGGTACCAACTTCTGGGTAACTCCGGCGATGCTGGGTCATACCATCGCACTGAATGAGCCGGGCACCAACGTGGATGTGGCCTTCCGCATTCCCGCAGGCACCTACACCATCACCGTCAACGTCAGCAGCCGCACCTGCGTGATCACGCGCGAGAGCGGCGGCGGTCCCGTGGCCGGCAAGGGTTGGCCCGCGATGTATGGCGGCGTGATGCTGCAGGGCTTCTACTGGGACAGTTACAAGGCTACGCGCTGGTCCACGCTGACCGACAATGTTCAGGAGTTGGGCCAGTACTTCGACGTGGTGTGGGTGCCCAACTCGGGCAGTGTTGACGCCAACGGGGTGGGCGAGAGCATGGGTTACATGCCCGTCTACTGGCTGAAGCACAACAGTTGCTTCGGCACCGAGACGCAGTTGCGCGGCATGATTGATGCCTTCCATGCCCACAACACCAGCGTGCTGATGGACATGGTCATCAACCACAAGAGCGGCAAGAACGGCTGGGTGGACTTTGCCAACGAGACAGTGACGGGCCCCGTGACCGGCGAGACCTACAGCCTGACCTGGTCGCTGGCCGACATCTGCAGCACCGACGAGTGTGTCGCTTCGGGCTATGCCGCCACGGGTGCTGCCGACGAGGGCGAGGACTTTGACGGTAGCCGCGACCTGGACCACACCAGCGCCAACGTGCAGCAGAACGTCAAGACCTACCAGCAGTTCCTGATGAAGGAGTTGGGCTATGACGGCTTCCGCTACGATATGTGCAAGGGCTATGCGGGCTACTATGTGGGCCTGTACAACCAGGCCAGCGAGCCCGCGTTCTCGGTGGGTGAGTATTGGGACGGCAATCCCGAGACCCTGCGCTGGTGGCTCAACGAGACCAAGCAGGACGACCGCATCCAGACCGCCGTGTTTGATTTCGCGCTGAAGTACCCGATGCAGAGCGCCTTTGCAGCCGGTAACTGGAGCGCCCTCAACGACAAGGGTCTGGCTGCCGATCCCAACTATCAGCGCTACTCGGTAACCTTTGTCGACAACCACGACACGGGCCAAAACACCAACTACGACTGCCTGAAGACCAACATCATGCCGGCCAATGCCTTTATCCTGACCATGCCCGGCACGCCGTGTATCTTCTACAAGCACTACCTGGCCTACACCGATGAGATCAACAACTGCATCAAGGCCCGCCGTGCTGCAGGCGTTCACAACCAGAGCGCCATCATCACCCAGCAGGAGAGCAGCGGCGGCTACATCCTGGAAACCCAGGGCACACGCGGCAACCTGTACCTGCAGGTGGGCGGTGCAACGGCCAACGGCTGCCCATACGGCTTTGAGCCGGTGCAGAGCGGTGACGGCTACGCGCTGTACATCACCTACGGCATCGACTGGCGCCATGTGGGCAAGGATGGCAGCATCCTGGGCCATCCCGTGGTGAGCAAGCCCGCCGGCAACTATGTGGACAATGTGAGCCTGACGGTAGCCCCCAGCGCGAGCGGCACGAAACTCGTCTACACCACCGACGGCAGCGATCCCACCGTCACGAGCACGCTGATTACTGCAACGACGCCGCTGACCTTCACCGAGAACACCACGCTCAAGGTGGGTGTGCTCAACGGTGACCAGGTCGAGAACATCGAGCACTACATCTACACCATCACCGATGCCGCTACCACGGGCATCAACATCTATGTCAAGACCTCCAAGGCCAATGCCTATATCTGGGCATGGACCGACGAGGGCAGCGTGACGGGCGCCAACTGGCCTGGCAAGAAGATCAGCAGCCTGGACAAGGTGACTGTCAACGACATCGAGTGGTATTGCCTGCACGTGGAAGCCGACGAGGTGAATGTCATCTTCAACAACGGTGCTGGCGGCTTTGAGAACCAGACGGCGATCATTAACGTGACGCGCGACGCCTTCTTCATCTATCCCAACACCGACCTGTCGACCTACAACTATGCGGCAGGCGACACCTATCTCGACGTGACCGAGCGCTATGCCGGCGCCGGCAGCGCCAGTTTCGAGAAGGTGTATGTGATGGGTAACATCAACTCGGCCGGCTGGTTGCCCAACAACGGCTTCGAGATGACGACGACCAACGGTGAGAAGTATACCGCGACCATCAACTTCGTGGACCCCTACGGCGGCTACAGTTACTTCAGTTTCTCGACCGCACTGGCCTCTTCATCGAGCCAGAGCGCATGGGCCGAACTTGCAGGCAAGCGCATGGGTGCCATGACGAATAACTACCTGATTAGTCAGCCGTTGCTGGGTACCAACCTGACTGTTGTGGCTGGCGAGAATTCCTTCAAGATTGCCACGGGCAAGTATAACCTGACGCTCTACCTGTCGCAGGGCATCCTTGTCGTTGAGAAGTGGACTGAGCCCCAGCCTGTCGTTCGCGGCGACGTGAACAACAGCGGTGTTGTCGACATCAACGACGTCACGGCCCTCATCGGCTATGTCCTCACGGGCAACGCCACGGGTATCAACCTGGACAACGCCCAGTGCGACAGCAGGCCAGCCATCGACATCAACGATGTGACGGCCCTGATCAACTTCCTGCTTGCGGGCACTTGGTAAGTTAGGAGTTAGGAGTTAAAAGTTAGGAGTTAGGAGTTGGCATCCGCACCCTTTTGATGAGGGGTGCGGATGTCTGCGTTGTAGGTCGCTACCTTTACTTCATGGTGGACTCGACTTGCTTGATGAGCAGATAGTTGAAACGCTCCAGGTCGGTGAGACGGACGGGTTTGCCCGACCGCTTGTACCACGGCTGGCCGTCGAAATAGCGCTGCGTGGCGGGGTCTCTGAACGTGTCGCCGTGACGGGCATAAATCTCGGCCCTCATGAGCGTGAGTACTTGTTTGGGGAACAGTTCCAGCATCTTGTTGGTTAATGGGATGACCGAGGCGAATGCCCACTTGCCCTCGAGCCCCTGATAGGGCGTCTGCACCTTGGTGAGCATCACGGTGTCGCCCTCGTTGCCGATGGCGGGCATGTGCTCGACAAAACGCTCGTCACGGACCACAATGGCCTGCAGACCCTCGACGGTAAAGCGGATGTTCCACTCCATCGGGCCCATGATGGCCGCTGCACCGCCTCCACCCGGCATCTTGCCCCAGTTGGGGCTGCTGGGGTCGCCGCGGCTGACGCGCCGGCTGCCATAGAGGATGTCCATCGACTTGAAGTCGCGGTTGATGTAGTAGCCGTTCAGTATGCCGGGGTCGGTATCATACTCGCTGCCGGAGTAAAAGGGGCATTTGGGCCCGAACACCGCGTTGTGGCCGTCGGGCAGGGTGTAGTTGCCCATGACGAGGTATTGGGCCAACGACGTCCAGGTGCCATCATTGCGCTGGTCATTGGTGATGTTGAGCAGCACCATGACCGGGTGGTTCTGGGCATTGCGCCCCACCAGCAGGATGTGGCCGGCAATCTGCTCGACACTGACCCTGACATCGGGTCTGTCCGACAAGACGATGTTGCGCCCCTTGACCTTGAGCGGCTTGATGGCGATGACGTCTTCGGGGATGTCGCTCTGCATGATCGGGCTGAAATAGACCTGCCGGTCATCGTTGTCGTAGAACGTCTCGTAGATGCCCACACCGTTGGTCCACAACTGGCTGTCGTCCTTGAGCAGGTACTTGGCCGTCGACAGGACCTTGAGCGGCTTCTCGCGCGATGCTGTCCAGTCGGCAATCTCGCTGTTCAGGTAAGTGGCTATATCGCGGTCGTCCAGGTACATGCGGGAATAGACCCTGCGTTGGGCGTGTGACGGAACAGGTAACAGGGCCGTGAGTAACACTAACGAGAGGATGAGCAGTCGGCAGCAACGGTCGTGACAGGGTGATATCTTCATTGTGGTGAATGGGATTGGTGTATGACGCAAAGGTAATGCTTTTTCTTGTAAAGGTGTGGAATATTAGTTAATTTTGCAGCCAGCAATGGAGAAGCAGTACGAGAATATCATCATCGGCATCGACCCGGGCACCAACGTCATGGGCTATGCCCTGCTGGGCGTGAACGGCAAGAAGCCCGAACTCATCGTCATGGGCGTGCTGCAGTTGGGCCGCATGGAGGACCACTACATGCGCCTGCGCCACATCTATGAGCGCGTGAGCGGCGTCATTCAGGAATATCTGCCCGACGAGATGGCCATCGAGGCCCCCTTCTACGGCAAGAACGTGCAGTCGATGCTCAAACTGGGCCGTGCCCAGGGCGTGGCGATGGTCGCCGCCCTCAACCGCGAGATTCCCATCACTGAGTACGAGCCGCGCAAAATCAAGATGGCCATCACCGGCAACGGAGCCGCCAGTAAGGAACAGGTGGCACTGATGCTGCAGCGCACGCTGGGCATCGCCGACGAACAGATGCCCTCACTGCTCGATGCCACCGACGCCCTGGCCGCCGCGTTGTGCCACTTCTATGAGCGCAACAAGCCCTTCCAGAGCAAGGGCTCCAAATCCTGGAAATCGTTCATCGCCCAGCATCCCGACCGCGTCAAGTGAGAAGGCGGTGTGTAATAATTGCGACCAGGTAATATAACCGTGCTGTCGCACGGGATATTATCCAAATTTTGAATTCTTTTGAAAAATTTCCCGCCCTCGGGCGGTTATAATTCTAGCAGTTGAATTATGATTCGTCATCTTCCACCTGTTTTTTTGCCTTACCATTTCCGTTCAATCATGGACGGCCTTTAAACCATTTTGATGTTTTTGGGTCTAAATTATAAGAAGATAAACCAGTAATAATAACCAGATTAAAACTGAAAATTATGAAACGCTTGATTTTAATGGCAGTGGTTCTCTGCCTCGCAACAGGATTGACAACGCAGGCACAAGTGAGTCGCCAGAGGGGGGTGAAACGTGCTCAAAACAGTGAACAGGTGGTCACCGGACCCAGGTCTCAACGCGTGGCCGGAAAGCCGCAGCGCAATGACAAGCAGACCAGTGTAAAGACTGGCGATGATGTCAAGAAGAATAATGTTGACAATGCTAAGAACGATGCCTACCGGAATTACAGAATCGCAGTCAAGAAGGTGGAAAGTGCCCAGAAAAAGGTGGATAACACCCAGCGCAAACTGGAGAAACTGCAGCAGGATCTCGTCAATGAACGACTGAAAGTGGCCGAAAAAATCACATCGGGCAACGGCCTGACTACCGAGGTGGCATCGGCTTTGGAAAAGGCTCTGCAGGAGGTGGACGAGAAGTACGGAGCCAAGATCGCTGGTGCCCGCACAGCCTTTGAAAGTGCTCAACTCGACCTGGAGCATGCCAAGGCCAATCTGGAGGCTGCCGAGATGGAGTACAAGCGCTAAGTGTTAATCCGACAATAGGATATCATCAAGATGAGGTCAGCAGAATCTGGCCTCATCCTTTTTTTTGTGGAGCCTGTCCAGAATGGCGTGAAGTGCTCATAATGGTTTCATTATAAGCAAAACAGGAGAACCGTCTTTAGGTTCTTAGGGACAATGAAGAGGGTGATTTTTAGTTAAATCTGTTAAAGTGGAAGTTTTGTTAATAATTCTTTTGGTCAGACCTTTGTTGGGTGGTGAAAAATGCTTACCTTTGCACCCGAATTGAAGGCTGTAAAGAAAATGTCAATTTATTCATTAGGTATACCCTTTAGGATAACTTGTAGCGGAGAGGCTGCCAGCCAGTTTTATAACCCGCTGCAGGAAAGGGTGTCCAGCGACAAACGCGCTGTATTTTACGGGGAGAGTACCGTAAATGCAGCGCGAAACTTTTTAGGCAATATTTATTTTTATACAATAATTATTAATTTTAGTTATCATTAAAAGTTTTACTATGTTGAGAACAGTTAAGTTTATGGCCTTGGTGGCAATGCTGTTTGTGGCATTGTCGGCAAGCGCTCAGGTGACGACCTCGGCACTGTCGGGTGTTGTGACCGATGAAAATCAACAGGCGATGATCGGCGCTACGATTACCGCGTTGCACACGCCCTCGGGCACCAAGTACAACGCCGTGACCAACATGGATGGCCGTTACACCATCCAGGGTATGCGTCCCGGTGGCCCCTACACCGTTACGGTGAGTTACATCGGCTATGAGCCCCGCAGCATTGAAGGCGTGACCCTGCAACTGGCTGAGACCTCCAACCTTGACTTTGACATGAGCATTGATGCCAACACGCTGGGTGAGGTCGTGGTTACTGCAGCCGCCACCAAGTTCCGTGCCGAGAAGACCGGTGCCGCTACCAACATCAACAGTGCCCAGATTACCAATCTGCCCACTGTTACCCGCAGCCTGACGGACATTACCCGTCTGTCGCCCTTCGGTGGTAACGGTATGAGTTTCGCCGGTACCGATGGTCGTACTGCCAACTTCACCGTTGACGGTGCCAACTTCAACAACAACTTCGGTCTTAGCGACAACCTGCCTGGTGGTGGCAACCCCATCAGCATCGAGGCTATCGAGGAGATGCAGGTCGTTATCTCGCCCTACGATGTTCGTCAGACCAACTTCATCGGTGGTGGTGTGAACGCCATTACCAAGAGTGGTACCAACAAGTTCCGTGGCAGTGCCTATATCTTCCACCGCAACGAGAACATGCGCGGTGACGCCGTGCAGCGCACCCAGATTGGTCAGGCCCGCGAGAAATTCAAGGTGACCACCTACGGTGCCACCATCGGCGGTCCGATCATCAAGGACAAACTGTTCTTCTTCGTGAACGGTGAGATGACCAAGCAGCCTACTATAGTCAACACATGGGTTGCTTCACGTGACGGTGTTGCCATTCCCGACCAGTACGTCTCGCGCACCACGCTCGCTGACCTGGAGCGCGTGAGCAACCACGTGAAGCAGAAATATGGCTATGACACGGGTTCATGGACCAAATTCCCCGCCGACGAGAACAACTATAAGATTCTTGCCCGCCTGGACTGGAACATCAACCATGACCACCACCTGGCCCTGCGTTACAACTACACCAAGAACCGCTACTGGAGCAATCCCAATGCTACTTCGATGGACGGTGGCACGCGTATGCCTACTGCCCGTGTATCGCAGCAGTCGTTCTCCTTCGCCAACTCAATGTATGGCATGGATAACCTGGTACACTCCTTCTCGTTTGACCTGAACAGCCGTCTGAGCGACAACCTGTCGAACCAGTTCCTGGCTACCCTGTCTAAACTGAACGATATCCGCGCCAGCAACTCGAGCGAGTTCCCCTTCATCGACATCACCATGACCGATGCCGACGGCAACAAGGATAACTACATGGCTCTGGGTTATGAGTTGTTCACCTGGAATAACGCCGTTCACAACACCATCTGGAACCTGCGTGACGACGTGACCTGGTACTATGGTAACCACAAGATCATGGGTGGTCTGTCGTTTGAGCACCAGATGGCCGACAACCAGTATATGCGCAACGGTACCGGTTACTACCGCTACAACAGCGTTGACGACTTTATCAACGGTGCCGCTCCCGAGGTTGTCTGCTTGACCTACGGTTACGGCAGTGAGACCAAGCCTGCTGCCCGCGTGCAGTTCAACAAGGCCGGTATCTATGCTCAGGACGAGTGGAACGTGACCAAGAACTTCAAGTTGACCTACGGCTTGCGCCTCGACGGTCTGTTCTTCAATAATGGTGACCTGATCACCAACAATGCCATCCTGGCACTTGACTATTATGACAAGAATGGCGACGTTCGCCACATCGACACCGGCAAGTGGCCGAGCAGCAACCTGATTATCCAACCTCGTTTGGGCTTCAACTGGGATGTGTTCGGCAACAAGGCTCTGAAGGTTCGCGGTGGTACGGGCCTGTTCTCGGGTCGTCTGCCCCTGGTATTCTTCACCAACATGCCCACCAACGGCGGTCTGGTACAGTATCAGGCACAACTCAACGCCAAGAACACCGACATGAGCCTGTTCGCCGGCGGTCTGGTGACCGACGCCGAGGGTCATGCAACTATCAAAGCCCTGCGTGACAAACTCATCTCGATGGGTTATCCCGAGAACGTGACCTCTGATATGGGTACCGTTCCTTCGGCTGTCAATGGCGTGGATCCCAAGTTCAAGATGCCGATGGTATGGAAGACTTCGCTGGCTGTTGACTACAACATCCCCGTTTCGTTCCCCTTCAGCATCACTATCGAGGGTATCTTCAACAAGAACATCAACGCTGCCAGCATCAGCGACTGGTCTATCCCCAGCGTGGGTGGCTTCGCCCGCTTCAACGGTGCTGACAACCGTCCCATGTATCCCGCTGGATACCGCATGGGTACCAAGGCTTTCGTCCTGGAGAACACCAGCCGTGGTTACGGTTGGATTGGCAACATCACCCTGAATGCTGAGCCCACCGACTGGTTGAGCCTGATGGCTGCTTACACCCACACCGTACAGAAGGATGTTACCGGTATGCCCGGTAGCGCTGCCGAGAGCGCCTTCACCTATGTTCCCACCGTCGAGGGTCCCAACAACATCAAGTTGCACAACTCGCAGTATGTAACTCCTGACCGTTTCATCGCTTCGGCAACCGGTCACGACCGCAGCGGTAACCACTATGGCCTGATCTATGAGGCATGGCGCGGCGGTTACAACTACTCCTACATGATGGCCAACGACATGAACGGCGACGGCTACAACTACGACGCACTGTACATCCCCACCGACGAGCAGGTTGCTAACGGTGAGTTCCGCTTCGTGAGCGAGGGCGACAAGAACCGCTTCATGGACTATGTACACGCCAACAACTACCTGAAGAACAATCAGGGCAAGTATGCCGAGGCTTACAGCCTGTACAGCCCCTGGGTACATCGCATCGACCTGAGTTACAAGCATGACTTCTCGGTGAACGTGTGCGGTGCCAAGCACACCCTGCAGTTGCTCCTTGACGTGAAGAACGTGCTGAACTTCTTCAACTCGAGTTGGGGCGTGAGCAAGTACCTCAACCCCGAAATCGGCAGCGATCCCCGCATCCTGAAGTATGAGGGCGTTGACGCTCAGGGTTATGCCACCTTCTCGACTCCCAAGTCGATTGACGGTGCTACCAAGACCTTCGTTCCCAACAAGGCCATCGGTCAGTGCTGGAACGCATCTATCGGTATCAAGTACATCTTCAACTAATTCCTAAAGACTAAGACAATATTATGAAACTGAGATATTTTATTTCGTTTTTTGCACTGGTTGCCATGTTGTCGGCTTGCTCCGATGACGATGCGATGACCCTGCTCGATGAGATTCAGGTTTCGTCTTCCTATGTGGCCATTGACGAGGCTGGTGGCTCAAACACCATTACCCTCAACGCCAAGGAAGCCTGGTCATTTGACCAGGAAGAACTTCCCGAGTGGCTGACCGTGAGCCCGATGAACGGTGGCGCTGGTGAGACCAAGGTGACCTTCACCGCTCCTGCTACCCCCGACGGACGCACCGCCGTGCTGCATGTCGCTTGCGCTGGCAAGAAGCAGACCATCAACGTGATCCAGGGCCTGGCTACCGTTAGCGAGGCTACCTGTGCCGAGGTCATTGCCGGTCCCGAGAGCAAGACCTACCGCGTGACCGGTACCGTAAAGAGCATTGTCAACACGACCTATGGTAACTGGTATCTCCAGGATGAGACCGGTGAGGTTTACATCTATGGTACGCTCGATGCCAAGGGCCAGACCAAGAACTTCCTGAGCCTGGGCCTGGAGGTCGGTGACATCGTTACCGTCGAGGGTCCCAAGACTGTGTATAACGGTACTGTCGAACTGGTTGACGTTACCGTTGTCAAGATTCAGAAGTCGCTGGTTAAGGTCGAGGGTTATGACCCCGAGGACGCCACCATCCCCCTGGAGGGCGGCAACGTGACAGTTAACCTGACCTGCAAGACCAACAACGGCATCTCGGTCGAGATTCCCGACGAGGCCAAGAACTGGCTGGGTATCGTGTCGGTAACCGGTGGCGCTGAGCCCGTGGTTGTCTTCCATGCCAATGCCAACAATGGCGGCGACCGCAGCACTACCGTTGTGTTCAAGACCACCGACGACAGCGGTAAGGAATATACCGCTCAGGCTACCATCAACCAGAAGGGCGCTATCGTTGCCTGCACTGTTGCCGAGTTCCTCGAGGCTCCCGTGGGTGAGACCCTTTACCGCATCACCGGTGTGATCACCAGTGTAGCCAAGGCCGCCTATGGCAATGTCTACATCCGTGACTGGTCGGGCGAGACCTATGTTTATGGCATCGGTTCTCAGGGCGACTTTGAGGCTGCCGGCCTGAAGGCTGGTGATGTCGTTACCCTCGTGGGCAAGCGTGGCGAGTACAAGGGCACCCCGCAAATGACTGGTGCTTCGCTCGAGGCTTCCATCCCCGTGACCCCCATCAGCATCGATGAGTTCCTGGATCAGGAAGACAATCCCAATGTCTACTATATGATTACCGGTACCATTACCGAGATTGCCAACCCGGCCTATGGTAACTGCTATCTCGAGGATGAGACCAACAGCGTCTATGTCTATGGCTGCTATCCCGGTTGGGGTGCCACCGGCGACAACCGCAAGGGTCTGTTCGAGAGGGAAGGTATCGAAGTTGGTGATATCATCAGCATCATCGGTGTCAAGGCCACCTATCAGGGTACAGCACAGATGTCAAACGGTATCTACTTCTCGCACCAGAAGCCTGAGTAACGCTCGACAGAAAAAGGATTTTCTAAGTCCTGTTACTAAGCGAAATTTCATTTGATTCATGAATTAGCCAGGGGGAATACCCATCACGGATATTCCCCCTTTTTTATAAAACACAGAATGATGAAGAAATTGCTATTGCTATTGTTGGTGGTGTTGATGCCAGTGTGCTCATGGGCTGCCGGTCGTGACACCTACACCGTGATTGTGTCGCTCGACGGGCTGCGGTGGGACTATCTGGATGCCTATGACGTGCCGTTCCTGAACCAACTGGCCCACGACGGTGTCAAGGCGGTGATGCAGCCGTCGTTCCCGAGCAAGACGTTCCCCAACCACTATACGCTGGCAACGGGCCTCGTGCCTGACCATCATGGCATCATCGCCAACAGGTTCTGGGACCGTGAGCGTGGCGTGGAGTTCTCGCTGAGCAACAAGGACACGCGCAGCAAGGGCTACTATTACGGCGGCGATCCCGTGTGGCTCACGGCCAAGCGCCAGGGCGTGAAGACGGCGACGGTCTTCTGGGTGGGCAGCGATGTCACGATCAAGGACGACCATCCTACTTACTGGCGCGACTACCAGACCGAAAAGATTGACTTCCCGGGACGCGTCGACGAGGTGATCCGCCTGCTGAAGTTGCCCGAGAAGGACCGTCCGCACCTGGTGATGGCCTACTTCGAGGAGCCGGACCATAGCGGCCACGATTACGGCCCTGTGAGCCGCGAGACGCGCCAGGCGCTGGAATACCTGGACTCGCTGCTGAGCATGATGTGGACGCGCATCCAGATGCTGCCCATTGGCTCCCAGGTGAACCTGATCATCACGGGAGACCACGGTATGACCAGTGTGGACCCTGCCCGCTTCATCAACATCAACGACTACCTGCCGCAACGCTGGGTAGAGCGTGCGGTCAACGACTATCCCACACTCGTCTATGCCAACAAGCCAGAGTATGTGGATTCCATCTACAACGCGCTGCAGGGCGTGGACCACATCCGTGCCTGGAAACGCGGCGAACTGCCCGAGTACCTGCAATACGGCCACAACGCCAACATGGGCGACGTGGTGGTGCTGCCCGACGTGGGCTGGCTGTTTGACTACAAACCGAGCAAGAAGCAGCGCGGCAGCCACGGCTTTGACCACATGGCGGCCGACATGCAGGTGGGTTTCCGCGCCGTCGGCCCCGACTTCAAGGTGGGTTACACCAAGCCTGAGCGTTTCCGCAACGTGTGCATCTATCCGTTGCTGTGCTATCTGCTGGGTGTGACACCGTCGCCCAACGACGGCAACCTTGGCGAGGTGCGCGACATGCTGCGGTGATTAACGCACTGTCGTGCGTGCATAATGTTTAAAGGATAATGTTTAGCCTAAACATTATCCTTTATCTTTTATCCATTATGCAGTGAGCGAAGCGAATTTTAAATAGGGGTACAAAAAAAGGGCAAGTGAACTACAGCGCGCCGCTACAACCTCGTTACCCTTGCTTCGGTCAAGACCTGGGGGATTGGGAGGGAGCTGGCCGTGTAGGACTTACCCGGCTGCAAAAGTACTGCTTTTTCCCAATATGGCAAGACTTTTTCGGGAAAATATTTTATCACAAGGGCTAACGTGCTGGCTGACAGGGCCTGTGCATGCCAGGGGCTTGCAATGCCGCGACGGGTCCTGCTGGCGTGGTGGGACAATACGGTGTGCCGTGGCTGTCTGGTGTGCCGTGGCGGTCCGGTGTGCCGTGGCATTGCCACGGCATGCAGCAGCGGTAAAGGGGGGCGTTAGTTGTCCTGGTCGGGAGCGTAATCGTTGAGGCGGTTGCCCCAGAGGTAGTGGCGTGTCTCGCGGGCGATAACGCCGCTCAGCAGCAACAGGGACAGCAGGTTGGGGATAGCCATCAGGGCGTTCATGCAGTCGGCGGCGTTCCACACGACATCGAGGCTGATGATGCTGCCCACAAAGACCATGGCGACGAACACGATGCGGTAGCCGAGCATCCAGCGTTTGCCCTTGAGGTACTCGACGGCGCGCTCACCGTAGTAGCACCATCCCAGGATGGTGGTGAAGGCAAACGTCAGCAGTCCGAAGGTCAACAGTGGGGTGCCCACATAGGGAATCTTGGAGAAGGCAGCCTTGGTGAGTGCTGCTCCGTCGTTCACGCTGATGTCGGGGTGGGCGATGATGGAACTGACAATCACCAGCCCCGTGAAGGCGCAGATGACCACCGTGTCCCAGAAGGTGCCCGTCGAGGAGACGAGCGCCTGGCGCACGGGGTTGCGCGTTTTGGCCGCTGCCGCCACGATGGGTGCTGAACCCAGACCGGACTCGTTGCTGAACAGACCGCGGGCGATACCGTAGCGTGCCGCCATGATGACCGTGGCGCCGACAAAGCCGCCACCGGCCGCCTGTGGCGTGAAGGCCGACTTGACGATGAGGATGATGGCGGGCAAGACGTACTGCCCGTTGGCAATCAGGATGTAGATGCAGCCCAGCACATAGAAGAAGGCCATGAAGGGCACCAGGGCGCCGCACACGCGAGCGATGCTCTTGATGCCACCCAGCAGCACCAGGGCTGCAAGCAGGCAGATGGCAGCGCCTGTGAGCCAGGCGGGGATGCCGTAGGAGTCGTAGGCTAGGGTAGAGATGGCATTGGCTTGAACGGTATTGCCGATGCCGAACGAGGCCAATGCGGTGAACAGGGCAAACAGCACGGCGAGCCATTTCAGGCCCAGACCGCGCTCCAGGGCGTACATCGGGCCACCGAGCATACGGCCGTCGGGGGCCTTGACGCGGTATTTGATGGCCAGCAGGCCCTCGCCGTACTTGGTGGCGATGCCGAACACACCCGAGAGCCAGCACCACAGCACGGCGCCCGGTCCGCCCATGGCAACCGCCGTGGCGACGCCCACGATGTTACCAGTGCCGATGGTTGCCGCCAGTGCCGTGGCTAACGCGCCGAACTGCGACACGTCGCCCGACGACTCCTTGTCGCGGCTGACCGACAAACGTATGGCCGTGAAGATTTTGAACTGCGGAGCGCCAAGCCTTAAAGTGAGGAAGATGTGCGTTCCCAGCAGTAATATGATAGTGGGCCAGCCCCAGAGGTAGTTGCTCAACGTCGAGAAAAAGGTGTTCAACGTCTCGTTCATGACCTCAAGGAGGCTGCTTATGGTTTCCATCGTCATAGCACAAAGAGGTTTTAAGGTTGAAAATGCAAAGTTAGGGAATTCAGTTGAGAAAAGCAAGTTTTCCCGCCATTATCCACACCATGAGAATCGCCGAAGCAGTCTTGCTCCGGCGATTCTCATGATGCGTGATATCCTGGATTACATCTCGACGATTTTGCCGAAGTAATCGTTCCAGTCCGAGTCGTGGTAGACGTCTGCCGTACCGGCGGGCACGTGCAGGGTGCGTGACGAGTAATCCTCGCTCTCCAGGTAGAAGGCATTGTAGCCAAGGGTCATCTCGTAGGGGGCGTTGATGAAGCAATACACGTCGGTCAAGCCGGTGCAGTTCTGGAAGGCCCACATCTTGATTTCTTTGACGCCGGCGGGAATTTTCACCTGGGTGAGGCCTGAGCAGCCTTCAAAGGCCGCCGTCTCGATCTCTTCGAGCACGTCGGGGAGTTGCAGTGTCGTCAACGACGTGCAGTTCTCAAACGCATGGTCGTTGATGACGGCAACCGAGGCAGGGAAGGTCACGCCGGTCAGCCCTGCGCAGTTGCTGAAGGCATAGGCGTTGATTCTGATGACCGGATAGGTCGTGTCGTCATGGGTGACCTCGGCAGGAATTGTCACTTTGCCGCTGTAACTGGGGCCGTCTTCGCCTTTGTCGCATACCATAGCGTATTCGCCCCACATGTCTGTCATGAAGTAAATGCCGCCAATCTCAAACTCGTAGGCCGCGGCCTTCTGGGGCAGCCACATTGCCAGCAGCAAGAATGATGTCGTGATGAGATGTTTCATAGTCAATACTGTGTTTGTGTTATTAGTGATAATGTTATTTTTGCAGTTACAAAACTATCGATTTTTCTTCAAATGGAGAAATTTTTCCGTTTTTTTTGTTTAAATTTGCACCAATATTGTTTAAGATAACCAACTATTTTTAATCATTAACCGACCAAAAGCGTATGAAGAAATTATCATTACTTATCATGTGTGCGCTTCTCGCCTTGGGTGCATCGGCCCAGGTGAAATCGCAGGGTAACTCGTACCGTCCTCAGGGCAAGACCGCACCAGCAGGCAAGGCTCACTCGCGTGTGGATATCATCACCGAGCAGCCCGAGGGCACCGTGGTGAACTACACCCGTGAAGGCGAGTTCATGTTCACGAGTTTCTATGGCTTCGAGACCGACTATCAGACGGGCCGTGTCAAGGTGGTCTATGCTCCCGACGGCCAGACGGTCTACATCCAGGACCCCCTGTGCTACGGCGAGGGCGTGGGTGCCTGGGTTGTGGGACAGTTGAGCGAGGACGGCCTCACGATTTCGGTGCCTCTGGGACAGTATGTCTCTTATAATGAGGAATATGACTATGGCCTGATCCTGGCTTGGGGTTCGACCGATGTCCTTGACTTGGGTGACGACTTCTACTGGGTAGACTTCTATGTTGACGAGGACATGGATGCGGCTGTCTATGCCATCAATCCCGAGACTGGCACCATCACGCTCGAGGGCACCGATGGCAGCCTGGACAATCCTTTCCCCTACAACTGCGTTGCTACGGGTCTGGCCGGCGTGTGGAGTGATGACGGCTCCATTGCCACCATCGAGTGGGGCTCGACGTGGACCGTTCGCGGCGATGCCGTGCCCGCTGTTCCTGCCAACCCCGAGGCTGTTGAGTTCTTTGACTGCGGTGACGAGAGCGGCTTCACCCGCTTCGACTTCAACATCAACCTGGTGGATGTTGACGGCAATCCCCTTGATGCCGACTGCCTGACCTACAGCATCTTTACCGATAACGACCAGTTGTTCACCTTCGACTACGAGACCTATGGCGCCGGCAACGGCTTTGAGACCGACATGACCGAAATTCCTTATGGCTATAGCGGTTATGACTTCTACCTGCGTCGTGTTTACTTCTACCGCACCAACGAGGGTGACAATCCCATGTTCTCGTGGCGCATCGGCATCCAGTTGAACTACACGGTCGAGGGCATCACCAACAAGTCGGATATCGTTTATCTCGAGGTTTATCCTCACACGGCTGTTGATGAGATCAATGCTGGCAAGACCGTTACCGGTGTGCGCTACTTCAATGTGGCCGGCCAGGAGATGGCACAGCCCAGCGGCCTGACCATCCAGGTGACCACCTACAGCGATGGTACCACCAGCGCTGTCAAGGTAATCAAGTAACGACTGGATTCTTTTCTTGATAAAGATTTAAGCCACAACCAATAAACGGTTGTGGCTTAAATCTTTTGTTTAAATAAATCTTTTGGTTATTTCCCGGCCAGGATGTCTTGTGCTACGGCAAGTGCCGACAGCAGCGACACGCCTGTTCCGTCACCCATCTTGACCGCGTTGTGGCCGCTGAGCACCGACCCGATGGCGTGCAGATTCTCGATGCGCGTCCCCTGCTTGAAGCACCGCAGGGTCTCGTCGGTGGTGACGCCGTAGGTCCAGTAGTTCTGTGGCTCAAGCACGCCGAAGTGTGTCCAACGGTCGCGGTCCTCGTCAGCGTCCACGTCAAGGTCGAGCACGGTCTCGTAGATGTGCCGTGCGTCGGCCGCGAGGCCGCGCGAGACGAACGAGCCGGTGGCAAGCACGTAGTTGTCGGCCGTGAGCACCGGGGATTCCGACTTGGCGGTAGTGACTCCGGTCAGCCGTCCGCCCTCGATGATGCCGCCGGTAGCGGCCTCGCCGGTGCGGTAATCGCCGCCCAGCATCATGAAGTAGTGGAGCAGTTGGGCCTGGATGCGCATGCCGACCACGGCGGGAGGCAGTGTGGCAACGAGGCGCAACGGCTTGTCGCACAGGTCCTGCAGCAAGCGCACGCTGTCGTCGTTCTTCTGCCCGAACACGCTGGGCAGCAGCACGAGTTCGGCATCGCCTGACAGGCTGTTGACCTGGTTGGCAATCCGTTGTAGGGCGTTGTGGCTGAGCAGGCGCTTGGCCAGCGTGGTGGCGCGCATCTCGGTGGGGCTGCGGCGCAGCGAGGCAATCTCGTCGGTGGTGAATTCCACTACTTTTACCTCGAAGCCCAGGTCGCGCAGACCTTGGGCCAGCATACCGTTGGGCTGGTCAAAGAATCCGCGTATCGCCATCAGTGCTATCTTTTTGACAGGCAGATGACTTAAATCGTCAATCCTAAAGTATTCATTTAAGGTTAGCCAGGCGGGTTTGGCAATGCCCATGGGAGTGATGCGCCAGTGGTTGGCGGTTGCATCACCCGCCGTGGTGATGCCTACGTCGTTGAGCAGTTCACGGGCTTGGCCGGCAAGGTCGGCGATGCGTTCGGCGCCGATTTTGCGGTAGGGATGGCAGTCGGGCAGCGAGGCGATGGCGTCGAGCGGGGCGGTGACTGGCTGGCCGTCGATGGCGCCCAGCAACTCCATCGAGCCGCCGCTGAACATCAGGGTGGATGGCCCGCCCGACAAGACGGTCACGCTGTGGCCACGCTTGGCCAGCGCCAGGCCGCAGGTCAGGCCGCTCAGGCCTCCGCCGATGATGATAGTGCTGCTCATACCTTGTTGTCCTGTTCTTGTTGTTGGTTGATGGCTGTGTCGAGTCCGCACAGGCCCTGATAGATGCTTGCGGTGAACTGTGCCTCGCGCAGGGTGTCACCCCATGCCACGGGCCTCATGCCCTTCCAGCGCTCGTCCAGGAAGTTGGCCAGGTCGGTCTGTGCACGCCTGGTGTCGTGGTGGTACAGTGCCAGCAGCGATGCGGCGCGGCAGGAGCACAACTTGCCTTGGCAGTTTCCCATACCCAGACGCGTACGTCGCCTGAGGTTCACCAGGTTATAGACGTGCAGGTCCTTGAGGGCATATTTGATTTCGCCCACGGTGACGCCTTCGCATTCACACACCAGGGCATTGTCGATTTCGTCTTTGCTGTCGCATTTCGCGGCCAGTGTGCCGTGGCGGCCGATGGCGGCACGTTGTGCAAAACTGTAGCGTGTCGTGTCGTCGTCCAGGCCCTTGGCGGGACCGTCGGAGCCGGGCAGCGGTCGGTCGGCAGTGGTGCACGGGGCCGTGTTGCCCAGTTTGGCGCACACGGCGTCGGTGGCGGCCTGTGCCATGAGTCGGTAGGTGATCATCTTGCCGCCGGTGATGGTGACCAGGCCCTCGAGGCCGTCGCGCTGGGCGTGGTCCAGGCACACGATGCCGCGGCTGATGCTGCGGCCGCTGGGGTCGTCATCGCTGGCGACGAGCGGGCGCACACCGGCGTAGGCGCGGATGATGCGTGTGCGGGTCAGTTGGGGCGACAGTTTGGCGCCCTCGGTCAGCAGGGTGTCCACCTCCTCACGGGTGACGCGCATGTCGTCGATAGCCTCGATGGGGATGCGGTCGCTGGTGGTGCCCAGCACGCTCACGGTGCCGTCGGGCACGAGGATGTCGCCGTTGGAGGGCTTGCGGCACCGGTTGATGACCATGCGGTTGATGCGGGGGCCGAAGATGAGCAGCGCGCCGCGGGCAGGGAACATGGGGATGTCCACGCCGGCCATGCTGGCCAGCCGGTGACCCCAGATGCCTGCTGCGTTGACCACGACGTGGCCGTGCACCTCGGCACGCGTGCCGTTGAGTTTGTTGAACAGTTTCACACCCTCAACGCGGCCCTGGCTGGTGACCACGCCCTCCACCTCGTGGTAGTTGAGCGTCACCGCGCCGTGCAGGCGGGCGTCGAGCAGGTTGGCTACGGTCAGGCGGAACGGGTCGATCGACGCGTCGGGGACGCGCACGGCGCCGATGATGTCGGGATTGACGGCGGGGTCGAGTTGCAGGGCCTCGGCGGGGTCGATGGCCTGGGCGTCGATGCCTGCGTTGCGGCACGCCGTCACAAAGGTGTCCTGATATTGCAGGTCGTCGTCGGGCAGCGTGATGAACAGGCCGTCGGTCGGCTCGATGCAATGGCGGGCAATGGTGCGCATGACACGGTTCTCGGCGATGCACTCGGCAGCGCTCTCGCCGTCGGTCACGGCATAGCGTGCGCCGCTGTGCATCAGGCCGTGGTTGCGGCCTGTCGCCCCGGTGCTATAGTCATTGCGCTCGACGAGCAGCACCTTGAGCCCACGCATGGCGCAGTCTCTCGCGGTGCCGGCGCCGGTGACGCCACCACCCACGATAATCACGTCATACGTAGTGCTATAGATATCGCTGGTCGTCATAGATTCGTTTCAGGTAGCAAAAATAATCATTTTTGGCCACATGACAGCCTTTTTGGCCGTTTTTTTAATCTCACCCTCTCGACAATCTCACTCTCCTCTCCTGCAACCTTATACGACAACCGCCTGCGGATTAACCGAATCGGCATCCGCGTTCCTGCAATAACTGCCGGCGGATTATACGGATTAAATGGATTGTGCTACCGCGCTTAGACGGCTGGAGGGCGGATACTTCTCTAACCTCTAACCTGTGAGCGCAGCGAGCATCAAAGCGGATGCCTCTCTAAACTCTAAACTCTAACCTCTAACCTGCGAGCGCAGCGAGCATATTGTGTCAGTGTGTGACGATGCGGTCGGCAAAGGCGGCGTTGCTCCACACGACCAGAGCACCGCTCACGGTGTCGGCGCTGATGGTCAGCACGCCCAGGTCGCGGCGTGGCTCCATCATGGCTCGCGTGGCGCTGTCGCCCATCACCATGCAGGCCGTCGCCCACGCGTCGGCAGTCATGCAGTCGGGGGCTATGACGGTGACGCTCAGCAGGGTGCCCACGCGGCTGTCGCCGGTGCGCGGGTCTATCAGGTGCGATAGCCGGTTGCCTCCCTCGTCGCGCCACTTGCGGTAGTTGCCGCTGGTGGCCACTGCCAGGCTGTCGAGCGTGATGGTCATGGCGCTCTCGTGGATGGTGGTGTCGGCCTGCTCGCTGGGCAGGTCCACGGCGACGTTCCATGGCTTGCCGTGGGTGTTGACGCCGTGTGCCACCACCTCACCGCCGATTTCGACGAGCCAGTTGCTGGCGCCGTTGCGGGCCAACAAGCGGGCGATTTCGTCACAGGCCATTCCCTTGGCGATGGAGGAGAAATCGAGCATCACGCGCGGGTCGCTCTTCACAAGGCTGTCGCCGCGCAGGGTCAACTTGTCCATGCCGACGAACTCGAGGATGCTGTCCACCTGGGCGCGCGAGGGCAGGGTGCCGCTCTTGTAGCCGAAGCCCCACGCGTTGACCAGCGGCATCACCGTCGGATCATAGGCGCCGCCGCTCTGCTCATGGATGACGCGCGAGGCGTCAATGAGCCGTCGCAGGTAGGCGTCGGTGCGGCACGTCTGGTTCTCGTTGAGCGCGGTGATGAGCGACGCCTTGTTGTAGGGCGACACGCTCATGTCCAAGGCGTGCAGCAGCATCTGGATGCTGTCGCCCAGGTCGCGGTCGGCCTCGTAGGCGATGTGGTACTCGGTAGTCCACACCACGCCCTCGTGGGAGTAGTAGCGCTTGCGGTTGCGCGAGCACAGCATCATCACCACGGTGACAATCAGGACGACCAGTATGGCGGCGTAGCGTCGGTTGAACATATCCTTATTATTTAAGCGGAAATGACTTAAACAATCAGTTCAAATATGCTATTACAACATATTTTTACTCAACGGATTGGTTAAGTCATTTCGGTTATTGTGGTTGCCTCGTCGGTCGAGGCGTTGCCTTTACTTCAAGAAGTAGGTGAGGTTGATGTACCACGTGCGGTTCTTGGCCACGTTCTCGTCGAGGAGTTTGGTGTGGAACGTCTGTCCCACCGAGAAGTTGTAGCCGCCGCGCAGTTGCCAGCGCTCAAACAGTTCGCAGCCCACACCCATGTCCAGGTAGACGTTGACAGGGGGGTAGGAGTTCAGGCTGCCGTGTGTGCCATGCAGCAGGAACGAGAACTGCGGGCCGACATAGGCCATCGGCATGATGGTGGTCTCGGCGCCGCCCAGGCGGTTGAACTTGAGTTTGAGGTGCAGGGGCACGTCCAGGTAGTGCATGCCCACGGTCTCGGTGCCGTAGCCCAGTGAGGACCACACCGTGCGGTCGCCGTAGCCCAACTTGCCCTGTTTGAGCGTGTAGAGCAACGATCCGTCGACACCGAAGCCGATGCCGCTGAAGTTCATCTCGCCGGTGATACCCACCTGGGGGCCCACCATGCGTTTGCTTGACATGATGTCGGTTTGCTTGAAGTGGATTTCGTTGAAGTTGGCGCCGGCGGTGATGCCCCAGCGCGAGGTGGATTGGGCCGTGGCTGCCGTGACACACAGCAGCAGGGCCAGGAGCAGTAATGAGGTCTTTTTCATTATCTTGAATTGTTTTTAATGTTCTGTCAATAGGGGCGTCCGCGGTGGCGGCGCGATGGTCAGAAGAGCCAGGCTGCACTCAGCGTCCAGTGCCGGTCCTTGCCGTACACCTTGTCGCCGTTGTACTCCTTGTCGATGTAACTCATGGCGCGGGAGATGCCCAGGCCGTAACTTGCCGTGATCCTCAAGTGGTTGAACAGGTCGGCGCCGGCGCCCACGTCCCATGACACGTAGGTCTTGCGGCTCTTGTATTCCTTGGGTGCGTCATCGCTGAACATGACGGCAAACGTGGGACCCGTGAACACCATCGGGGCGAACACGTGCTTCACTTTGGGGATGTCGAGCCGGTAGCGCGCCATCACGGGGATGTCGATGTAGTTGCGCTTGAACACCACGTTGCCGTCGCTCAGGCGGTTGTCGCGGTGGGTGTACATCACGCTGGCCTCAACGCCCAGGCCCACCACGGGGATGTTCAAGTCTATCAGCAGGCCACCGCAGTAGCCCGCGCGGTTGTCACTGTCGATGACGTCGCGGTCGAAGCGCAACTCGTTCAGCGTGATGCCGCCGCGCACGCCCAGCCGCACCTGTGCCGCAGCAGGCAGCACCGATAGCATCAACAGGCCGATAAGGAGAACCTTTTTCATCTTCTTGTCGTTTTTGTTTGTTTCAAACTCACAAAACTACAAACTTTTTTCCAATCCCACGCCACAATGGGTGATGAATTACACTAATTTAACGGTTGTGCTCGCGTTGCTCGCAGGTTAAAGGTTAGAGGTTAGAGGTTAAAGGTTAGAGTTTAGAGTGGCTGGCGCTTTGATGCCGATCAGAATAATCAGAATTTTCAGTTGTTGAAAAAAGGGTTGCGGCTGTCAATCAGAAATTCAGAAATATCAGTTGTTGAAAAAAGGGTTGCGGCTGTCAATCAGAAATTCAGAAATATCAGTTGTTGAAAAAAGGGTTGCGGATGCCAATCAGAATATTCAGAATATTCAGTTGTTGAAAAAGAGTAGTGTGATTCGTGCGTTTAGGCCATGTGTGTTGAGGGGTGGGGGGATAAAGCAAACGGGCCCTGCACCGTAGTGCTGGACCCGTGTTGGTGGGCAGTGAGGGATTCGAACCCCCGACCCTCTGCTTGTAAGGCAGATGCTCTGAACCAACTGCGCTAACTGCCCGTTGCTGTCAAAAGCGATGCAAAGGTACTGCTAATTTTGAAACCACCAAAAAAAATCTCACTTTTTTTTCAAAAAATGATGTTTTTTTCAAAAAAACGGGTCCTTGAGGCGGTTTTTTAGCCGAAAAATGACTAATTTTACGACCGCTTGGGGCACAAAAGTGCATTGGCGGTGCTTCAGATCCCTGCTGTCCGCTTTGGCATCAGGGTGCGAGATTCAGGCTCCATGTGTGCATCATCGGCAGCCTTGATGCGCTTTACCATGCACTATGTGCTGTCGTTCCTGAGCATATGCTGTGGGTAATGTTGATAATTACACTATTAGTTAAGAAATTTATATGAATACGACTTTTGTTTTTCTGGCTGACGGCTTCGAGGAAATCGAGGCCTTGACGTGTATCGATGTGTTGCGTCGCGCGGGTATGCCCGTGACGACGGTGTCAATCAACCCCGGCCTGGAGGTTACCGGCGCCCATGGCGTGACGGTGCTGGCCGACAGCCTGTTCGGTGACAGCGACTATGAGGGTGCCGAGTGGCTCGTGTTGCCCGGCGGCATCCCCGGTGCGCCCAACCTGGCGGCCTGTGAGCCCTTGTGTGACCTGCTCACGGCCCAGGACGAGCGTGGCGGCAAGGTGGCTGCGATCTGTGCCTCGCCGGCAGTGGTGCTGGCTCCCCTGGGGCTGCTGCAGGACCGCCGTGCGGTGTGCTATCCCGGCATGGAGCAGGGCATCGAGGGCGTGCGTTGGGCCGAGGGGCCTGTCGCCGTCGACGGCAACGTGGTGACGGGCAACGGCCCTGCCGCCGCTGCACCGTTTGCCCTGGCGCTGGTCGAGCAGTCGATGGGCCGCGAGACGGCTGCACAGGTGGCTGCGGGCATGCTGTTGGCACTGTAACGCTTGCCATTATCGGGTGACAAGAGCATCCGCTTTGATAAAACAAGAAGTTTATATATGGGTTCAAGCGGTTGGTTACCAGTCGTTTGAACCCTTGTTGTTGCGTTTGCTGACCAGGCCGGGCCATGGGGCTGCTCCCGCTCTCTGGTTCGGCCCGTAATGGCCGTTGTATTGCCGTCATTGTTTCATATAGAAGTTGTGAACAAGTGTGCATTTTTTTATAAAAAATGTTGCGGAAATGAAATATTTGGCGTAAATTTGTCGCATGTTTTGAAATGAACTGTCCTCATTTCAAAATGTAAACCTGAGAACGAAAGAGAAAACAACTGAATATCATTATTTTATTAACCATTTTTTTATTAACTCAAATCTATTGATTTATGAAAAAATTTTTAGCACTTATGTTTGTGTGTGCCGGTCTGACCGCAATGGCTGCCGCACCTCATGTAAACAACACGGCTAATATCACCAAGCAGGCTACCCATGCCCAGGTGATGAAAGCCTCTAAGGCAATTGACGCAAGGGCAAAGGCCAAGGTTACCTCGCAGAAGAATTCTTTGACCCCCAAGTCATTCTTCAAACAGTATGGCGTAACCCCCGAGGACAACATGCTGCTGAGCAAGAGGGCTCCCAAGCGCGTCGATGACGGTATGTTCGGCGAAGGTACCCACATCGACTTCCGCTATGTTTACACCTTCGACGACGAGGGTTATCTGACAAAGCAAGACCCCTTCTATGATGGTGCCAAGGGCGTTTACTTCATGTTGGATAATGACACTATGTACTGCGCAGGTCTGTACTGGAATCCCATGGGCTCGTCGTACTATCTGCCCATCAACTTGGACTATAACAACATGACGGTTGAGTTGGAGACCGGCTTTGGCCTCGACAACAAGACCTATTCGGGCAGTTGGAAGTACTACAGCGCTCAGAATGCTCCCGTTTCTGGTGGCCAGGGTGGTTACTACAAGATGGATACTACCCTGAAGACCTACTTCGTTAACGAGCAGTACTTCTACAGCGAGGAAGGCAACTTCGACAACGTGACCGGTAAACTCTACAGCGACGGCTCGATTGAGTTCAACGACTCGATTGGTTATGCCTACTTCGGCACCATGGCCGTTCAGACCAGTTATAGAAAAACCCAGACTTCTACCGTCTCGGTATTGGCCAATGATACCACCGACATCTATGACATCTTCCGTGGCACCCAGTTCCTCGTTCCGACCGGTACCCACGAGTACAAGTACCAGGGCTCGAATGCAACGGCCACGACTTACACCGACAAAGTTTATACTTACCAGTATGACGACACCACCGTTGTTGTCTTCAACCTGTGGGGCTTCGGTACTCCGGGTAACTACATGAACATCTACGAGCCCAGTGAGGATATGGCCTACAACATGTACATGCCTGGTCAGGTGGTCTATGATGCTGAAGGTCGTGACTTCATGAACTCGACCTTCGAACTCGACGCCAACCACGGCTTCATCTTTGATGACCAAGGTTACGTTGACGGCTTCCAGGGTATCGGTACCCTTGGTGACGCTACCAACGAGTATATCCACTGGGATGCTACCATTGCTCTGGACACCGCAGTGGGTTCGCTGCTGTATCCGTTGTTCGACAACTACCTGCGTCTGAACGAGGGCATGTGGCTCCTTGGCAATGCACAGACCCCGACCATCCAGATGGCTCCTGGTGACGAGGTTTACACCTTCTCGGGTGTGAGCGAGGAGACTGGTGCTGAGGTTTACCTCTTCACCCTGGTTCTCAACGAGGAAGGCCAGATTCTGGACTATGCAATGGTAACCAACCCCTATCAGGTAACCCGTACCGATGCTGACCAGGTAGTCACCTTGGGCGCAATCGCCGACGGTGTTGCAGGCAAGAACCCGAGCGACTTGTATGTTGCCCAGTTCACTGTTCCCGCTAAGGAGACTGTACCCGAATTTGTTCGTGGTGATGTTGATGGCAATGGTATCGTTGATATCAACGATGTTACCCGTCTGATTGACGTGGTATCTGGTAAGGCTGGCGTTGAGTACAATGCTAATGCTGCCGACTGCAACGTTGAAGGTGGCAACGGTCAGATCGACGTCAACGATATTACCGCTCTGATTGGCCGCGTGCTGTCTGGTTCGTGGTAATCAATATTGATTCTAGCATCAATCATCCATAAAAGGGGCCTCCCGCCAGGGAGACCCCTTTTTTCGCAAGGAGAGGTGCTGGTGTGCGTTGGCAAGACACAACGCGTGTCCAGCGCCTCCCGTGAAGGGGCTCTCCAAAATCTGTTGTAAAGAAGTTTTTTTTGGTAAAACGACGTGCTGGTATCAAATTAATGAGTACTTTTGTACTCACATTATATAAATAAGGTATTGACTAAAAATTGATTGAAGATGATGAAACAGATATTAGCGCTTGTATGTGCCGGTGTGTGTCTGCTGTCGAGTGCCGCCACCGCTGTGACGGGCAACAAGATCAGCCTGCTCAACCTGTATGATTGGAGCACGGATGCCAGCGGCAATGTGACGGTGAGTGCCCATGACCCGTTCTATGTGGGCGGGTGGAGTGCCAACATCGTCGAGGGCGCCGATGCCGGTACGCTGACGTTTGCCGACGGCTTCACGATGTATCAACTGCCTCAGTCCTTCAAGGTGAACTATAATGCCCGCACAGTGACGCTCGAGGTGACTGGACAGCCGTTCTACTCGCGCGAGGGTCACAAGAGCACTACCAGCGGACAGGTGACGACCGCTGTGGACAGCACCATGAACTACTACTTTGTCAACGAGGCTTGGCTGGTGGGTACCGGTGCGCTGGCCGACGTCACGGGTACCATTCAGGACGACGGCTCGATTGTGATTGATGGCGGCTTTGGCTACTATATCGAGAAAGTGAAGACCACCACGATGAGCACACCTCACCAGGTGCTGATGCAGACCAGCGACACGACGCACACGACGTCGCTGCTGATGCGCAATGCCCGCCTGCTCACGCCCAACGGTGTGCATGAGTACACCGACGAGTATGACGGCAAGCAGCGCCATGTAGACGTCTACATCAACCAGCACGACGACACGGTCACCGTGGTCAACCTGTTTGGCCTGGGATGGCCCTCCAACTATATGGTGCTCTACGAGGACGGCACGATGTCGTTCCCGTGCCAGACCATCTGTGACATCAGCGATGCCGAGAATCCCGGTGGCGAGGGTGTGTGGAAGAACATGAGCGCTGACGGCACCCCCGGCAATGTGGGCAACGTCACCAGCCAGGCCATCACCTGGGACCTGACATCGCCCAGCGACGGTCATGACACGTGGTGGGGATATGACAACAACCGCCTGTATTACACCGACGGCACCACGTTTGTGATTCCCGGTTCGCCTGGTTCATACGTGCGCGGTGACGTTGACGGCAACGGCGTTGTTGATGTCAACGACGTGACACGCTTGATTGACTTGATTTTGGGCAAGCCCGTTGAACATGATCCCAATGCATCCGACTGCAATTACGATGGCGGCGACGGCACTATCGATGTCAACGACGTGACGGCATTGATTGACTATGTGCTCACAGGCCAATGGCGCAACTGATGAGCGCAGGCCGCCAGAGCGGCCGCAACAGCATCACCAGCGGGTCCCACATCTCGGGACCCGCTGTTTTTTTATAGTGGCTATGGAATCATAGAGGCTGTAGGGGATTGATGGCGGGTGATTGTGCTTTTTGTGCTTGTGTGGCGGGAACGGGTAGGGGTAACTTTGCGGTCGAAACCGTTTTTGTTTTACACATTATTTATAACGTACCATGAACAAACATCCAAGCATGAGAGAGGTCCGGGTTGTCCCCCGGGCCATGGTGCCGCTTGCCAATGGCGAGGCGGCACATTGCGGCGAGGCCGACCTGGCGCTGAATGTGCGCCAGAGCGAACAGTCGCTGCAGGTGACAGGCAACCCTGCCACAGTGGGCGCTATTGCCGCCGGCGAGCGGTTGCTGCTGCTGACCGACGGGCACCGCGTGACCTGTAGCGGTGCTGTAGTGAAGATTGACGGCACCGCCGTGGCCACCATTGTCGGCACGATTGTCAACGTGCATGCCGTGGGCGACCTGCTGGTGGTTGTTGGCGAGCACGGCATGACCTATCTTGCCCGCCGTGAGGGGGCTTGGGTCGTGCTCGACGTGGCCGATGCCATCCCGCAGTTGTCGTTCACCGCCACGGCCGTCACCAGCAGTGCCGAAATTGCAGCCTATACCTTTGCCGAGCCTTATAGCACATGGCGCGCCCCGCTGGCCAGTGCCGACTGCCAGGTGCTGGCGACTGCGCTGCGCACGGCGTGGAATGCCCTGACCGCCGATGCCGCTGCCGAGGGACTGCACAGCGCGCCGATGCTGGTGCGGTGGGGCGTACGCCTGGTTGACGACAGTTACCTGTGGCTGAGTGAGCCCCAGCGCGTGGGCGATATTACCTTGGGCAATGCCGACCGCGTGAGCGCTGTGGTCACGACCAGCAGCAGCCGTTTCACCGGCATCGAGGCGTCGACGATGACATTGACCCACTACCGCCTGGGCGTGGACATCACGCGCCCCATCGATGCGTCGTGGCTGCCGCTGGTCAAGAGCATCGACGTGCTGGCCACTGCCGAGAGCCACCTGCTCACGTCGAGTCGTTCGCTGGATTACCGGTGCATCACGCGCACGACGGGTGGCAGGGAGTATATCCTGGAGATGGGACTGTCGCGCCGCAGTGCAGGGGCCATTGCTGCCGAACTTGCCGCCTCGTCGTGGCACCTCATCGCCACCGCACCCGCCTCGCCGCCGCCGTCAAGCAGCGACTTCGTGCCTCCCGCCGAGCCGTTGTCGCTGACCAATGCCCAGTGTGGCGCCGTGGGTGCCTTGTTGCGCACCGATGGCGTAGTGTGCTCGACCACTGCCGGAGGCCGTCTGTACTGCTGCACTGCCGGTGGCGACGTCATCGTGACACCGCCCGGCAATGCGCTTGTCGAGACCCATCGTCGCAGTGTGACCGGCACGGTGCCGCTGGCCATGGCGGTGGTGACCAAGCCGTTGTATTCGGGTGGCTTCGGCCGCTATCCGGTGTATGTGTTCACCGATGACGGCATCTTTGCCGTGCCGCAGAGCACGATGGGCGCCTTGGGTGAAGCGCGCCTGGTGGACCGCACCGTTGTCATGCCCGGTGTGGCACCTGTCGAGGGTGGGGGAGACGTGTGGTTCGTGTCGCGTCATCGTCACCTGTGCCGCCTGACCGGAGCACGTGTCGAAGTGTGCCGCCGCGATGCGGATTGCCACGCCCTGGCGTGGTGCAATGCCTACAGCGAGTTGTGGATGCTGCCCAGTGAGGGACTGCCCGAGGTGAGGATGAGTGATGCAACCCTGAGCCGTCGCAGCGTCGGGGCCGAGCAACTCTACAGCGATCCGCGCCATGCCGTCGCCGTCACTGCTGCGGGCTCGCTGCTCGACTTGGAGCAGGAACAGGCCGCGACGATGGAGGTGGCCTGGCGCAGCCATCCCGTAGCACTCGACCCGCTGCGGGGACGGGTCCTGCATCGTGTGGTGTGGCACGTGGTGAGCGACGGCGCTGACCTTGAATTGCGGGTCACCGGCCAGCAGGGTATCATGGCCCGGGAGTTCGTGGCGAGCGTCATCACCGTCAATGGTGTCATCGACCAACCGCTGGCGGCGCCGACGGTGGCTGTGCAGCCGCGCACCGTCCGGTTCTCACTCACGGGTACGGCATCGAGCGGCACGCTGCTGCTCCCCAGCCTGCTTTACACCTGAGACACTGACATAAAATGAATGCGATTGACCATGAAAAATACACCTATCGAACATATTATTGCCGAGAACGAGCGCCGCAAGGCGATGGCGGCAGCCGACCGTTACGACCAACTGACGGGCGAGGGCTGCTACGGCGACCGGGTGGAGGCCGACGGATGCCGCGTGCCGCGTGCTGTGCTCGCCCGCTGTCCCGACTACCTGTCGCTGACGACGCTGGAGCGCGACCGCTGGCGCATCCAGGAGGACTTTGAGTACTGGTGTGTCCGCTGCGTGACCATCAAGGACAAACTGAGCGGCCGCAACGTGCCCCTGCTGCTCAACAGCCCGCAGCGCCGGCTGCTCGCTGTGATGGAGGACCAGCGCACGGCGGGCCGCCCGGTGCGCGTCATCCTGCTCAAAGCACGCCAGTGGGGTGGCTCCACACTGGTGCAGATGTACCTGGCCTGGATGCAACTGGTGCGCCATCAGGGCTGGAACAGCCTCATCTGCGGTCACCTGCATGTGACAAGCAAGAGCATCAAGCGGATGTACAACCTGCTGCTGCGCCACTATCCGCGTGACCTGCTTGACGGCGGGCGGCCGCGGTTCAGCAAACTTGAGGGCCAGCCCAACGTGCAGCAGGTCGAGGGCCGCGATTGCCTCGTGATCACTGCCAGTTCGCGCAGCGAGGATGCCGTTCGCGGCTATGACATCAAGATGGCCCACCTGAGCGAGGTGGCCTTCTGGCAGTCGAGTGCGATGCACAGTCCCGACGAAGTGGTGCGCAGCGTGTGCGGCAGTGTGGCCCTGGAGCTCGAGACCGTCATCGTGCTCGAGTCGACAGCCAACGGCGTGGGCGACTACTTCCACGACGAGTGGCTGCGCGCCCAGATGGGACGCAGCGACAAGCAGCCGGTCTTTGTGCCCTGGTACGAGATCGACATCTACTCGCACGAGGTCGATGACCCCGAGGCGCTGTGGCGCGAGATGGACGAGTATGAGCACGCGCTGTGGAACGACGGATGCACCCTGGAGCAGGTGAACTGGTATCATCACAAGCGACGGGAGTACCGCCGCCACGAGATGATGATGGCCGAGTATCCCACCAGCGCCAGCGAGGCATTTGCCACGAGCGGCAACCACCCGTTTCCGCGCGAGGACCTGGACCGCCTGGAGCAGGGCTGTGCAGGCGGGCCGCTGCTGGAAGGCGACATCCAGGGCGACGGCATGAGCGGTGAGGCCGCCAAGCGCAACATCCACCTGGTGAAGTCGGCCGGCGGCCTGCTGCGCGTGTGGGAGGCCCCCGAACGCCAGCGGCCTGTCAAGACGCGCTACATGGTGGTCGTGGATGTGGGCGGCAGGGCCGACAGCAGCGACTACTCGGTCATCGCCGTGTGGCGCATGGCCGCCGGCGGCCGCAAACCCGCTATTGCGGCACAATGGCGCGGCCACATCGACCACGACGAACTGGCGTGGAAGGCGATGCAACTGGCCAAGTACTACAACGACGCGCTGCTCGTCGTGGAGAGCAACACGCTCACCAACGAGGCCGCGCGTGCGGGCGAGAGCGATTATATCCTGGAGAAGGTGCTGCACGTCTATGGCAACGTGTACCGCAGGGAGTCGGGACGGCTGGGATTCCACACCAACGGCAAGACCAAGCGCAAGGCCATCTCGGCACTCATCGCCGCACTGCGCGACGACAAGTATGTGGAACGTGACATCGAGGCGGTGAACGAGATGCGCTTCTATGAGGAGCACAACGGGCGCTATGCCGCCAGGGCCGGCAAGCACGACGACATTCTGATGACACGTGCGATCGGCTTGTACCTGATGGAGGACCGGCGCGTCAATCCCGACTGGCAGCCGCCGTCGGTGTCGCTCAGTGTTGATACGTGGTGTGTCGAGCACGTCGCTACCGGTAGGTGATGTGGTGGGGTTTTGCAGCCCCGTTTACGTGAGTGCACAAAAAAAACCGTGGGTCCCAATGGGACTCACGGTTTTGTCATATCCAGATAAGAGGAGTTTCTTACTTGATGACCTTGCAGGTGCTGGTGGTACCATCGTTGTAGGTGGTCACCTTGATGTTAACACCGTCGAAGGGCATGTTGCTCTCCATACCGGCAACGTTGTAATACTTCACGTTGTTGATGGTCTTCTGGTCCAGGTTCTCAACTACACTGCTGCTGCCGAAGAGGGCTACGCGGTTGTAGTACTGGAAGCGCTGGGTCTCGTTGTTGCCACCCTCGCCATAGATGAAGCGGTACTCGTTGGGCTCCCACTGGGGATCAGCGGTGAAGGCCTCACGGAAACCGAACTCCTGGTTGGCGATGATCATGTCGTTGAGGCGACCCTCAACCTCAGCCTGGTTGTTGTTCTGCAGATAGATACCAATCAGGGGAGCGTCGTCTTTCTTCAGGGCGCCGTTCTCGCGATACATCTTGGCGTTCTTGCTGCTGAAGTGGGTGCCGTTGTTCTGCTTGTTGGAGATAATCAGGGTGTAAACGCGGTAGGTGATACCGTCGATAACCTTGCTCTCCTTCTCACCATAGGTGAACTCAGCGCTGTTAGGCATACGGTTACCCTGCTCGAACTGTACGAGGTCGCCGTCTTCATTCTCAATCTCAACCATCTCAAAGGTCTGAGGAACATAGATGTCGAACTGTACCGAGTTGTAGGTGATCTCGTTGTAGGGCTCAGCATTGTTGGCAATCAGGGTGGGAGTCAGGGCCTGAACTTTCTCGTTGAGATAGATCTGGTCGTCATCCAGCCACAACCAAACGGTTTGGGGAGTACCGGCCTTGAACGATACGACGTTGTCGTAGGTCGTAGCCTCGCCCATGTCGCTGTAGTCACCACGAACGAAGAGGTGGTCGAGGGTAGCCTGACCAACCATAGCGGGAGTACCGTCGCTCAGGGTAGCATACTCGCCGTTGCTCAGTTCATCGGCAAAAGCAGAAAGGCTCAGCGATGCTGCGGCAGCAAAAAGAAGTAAATTTTTAATCTTCATAATAAATGAGTTAAAATGTTAGTAATAATGTTAATTAATATTTTTTGTTTTTAGTCGTTTCAATTCGTTTATCTACTGCACTGGATGCCAATATGGGCAAAAGTGCATAAAAACTACAATAAATCGCTGAAAATGAGAAAACTACACAACAAAAGCGCAAAATTTCCCCCTTTTCAGACTACAATATTACGAACTTTTTTTGAACTGGCAAAATTTTTTTGAAAAATCGCTGAAAAAACTATTAACAGGTGCATAATTGGACCGTAACGATTCACCAAAACGCCAGCAACAATAACTCACGCAAAGATCTTGGATCTTGTTTTTTGATAAAAAAACTTAGTGCCTTGGCGTCTTAGTGTGGGGCTTCGTTACAATTGGGTCTTATGCGCCTGTCGTACTTCACTTAGTGTTTGGGGAAAGCCCCGCTAGGGGCGTCTAGGGTATAGGCAGGGGTGTAACGAGGCGAAGCCGAGTGAAACCCCTGCAGCAGTTGAGAACACACGTTCAAGCCCCATCGGGGCGACAGTAAGTCAATGACACATGATCTGTCACCCCTAACGGGGTTAATTGATGATTGGATGTACATTTACAGGGGTTCCGTTGCGCTCCCCCCCTGCCTAAGCCCTGACCAGCCCTAACGGGCTTCAAATTAAGCCCTTTCAAGCGAAAATGCCATAACGGCATTGATATTGAGGCGCTTATGGAACTTTAGCGCTTTTTCCCCGGACACAAATAGTCGTTTTTCAGCGCTCATGGCGGCTCTTGAGTGTGTCGCCGGGACGCAGCATCGCCGTGAGTTGGCGCAGCCGTTTGTACCAGCCGGGACGGGCGGCAGGTCGCAGGGTGGGGATGCGGGTGCGGCGGCGCGGGGTGTTGAAAGGCTGCTTGATCATGGCTTGTCAGTGTTGCTGCCGCGGTGCAGCGGCAAGGTGTAGTAGAGTGAGAGCGAGAAGCCCAGCGAACTGTTGCGCGGTCCGTAGCCCGGGATGAACCAGGGCCGTGAATGCTCGTTCTTGCCGTAGTTGAAGATGCTATGGTAACGGATCATCCATCCCAGCGACCACGGCCCGGAGAGTTTCACCTTGAGTCCTGCGCCGGCCTCGCCCCACAGGGCGTGTGAGTGCTCACCCCGGATGTCGAAGGTGAGGTACTCTTGCCAGTAACTGTTGACGTAGCGGGCTTCGGTGATGTCATAGGTGAATGGGCTGTAGCCCAGCCTGATGCCCAGCAGCACCTGGTAGTCGGGGCTGTTCTTGAACAGGAAGTTGTAGTTCACGCCCACCTTGAAGTAGGGTGAGGGTTTGCCCTTGTAGGTGAAGTTCAAGTCGTCGGCCGACGACTTGGCCCATCCCAGTCCGACCTCGGCGGTGGGTTGCAGGCGGTTCCACATGTTGAGCGTGACGTTGACATCGGCGCTGGCATAACTCTGTCCGAAGGCCATGAACAGCGGCTCGGCCAGGTTGACGCCCACGGCGATGTCGGTCAGTAGGGGGTAGTGGTAGTAGACGCGGCGCAGCGAGTCCTTACGGGCCTCGGCGACGGCCGCAGCACTGTCACCGCTGATGTACTGCTGGATAATCTTCTCGTCGGTGCCCTTGGGTGGCGGCTGCACGCGGTTGGTCTCGGGCTTGACGGGTGTCACATGGCGCTTGTCAGGCTCCTGGGCACTCATGCCCAGGGCAACGATGACGGCCATCGCCGTCAGGACGATGACCTTGGGGAGTGACGCCAATATGTTGTCGGTCAAGCGTTTCATTGCGACAGGTCGGTGAAGTGGATGCGCAGTGCCGGGGTGCGCGAGTTGGTGATATGGGTGGTCATCATCACCACCGAGTCGATGCCGTGGGTGGTGTGGGTCACCTGATTGATGTCGAAGTTGTACATCGCGCCGCACTCGCTGGAGTGGAAGTAGGGCACGGCCTGATAGTCGAGTGTAATGGTGTCGCGCACGACAAACGTCATCGAACTGCTGTTGAAGGTGCGCCACAGGGCATAACTCGTCGACGTCGCGTTGGCGCGCAGGGGCAGGAAGACCTCTTTGATCGACTTGCCGTCGGCCAGCAGGCTGTCTCCAGGCACACCGATGCCCATGATGGACAGGCCCGGAATCGACTGCTGGGAGTTGCCGATGTAGAACGTGGCCAGCGGCAGGCTGCTGCCGTTGTCATAGCAACTATCGTTGCTGCACGCGGCCAGGGCCAGTGCGGCAATCAGTGCGGCTATGTGGAGCAGGCGGGTCATAACTCCTCGTTGACGACGGGTTGTTCGCGAGTGATGGTGAGGGGCGTTTCTACGCGCTGGCGGGCCTCAAGGGCGGGAGCGCCGGCGGCAGTCTCCTCGGTGATTTCCTCGTTGATCTCGTAGTGGTTGCGGTCGTTGCTGTGGCGGATGATGAGTTCGCCAAGGAATCCCGTGAGGAACAGTTGTGTACCCAGCAGCATCGACGTCAGCGCCAGGTAGAAGTAGGGCGACTCGGTGACGAGGCGGTAACTGTTGCCGCTGTGCATGTTGTAGAGTTTGATGGCGCCCACGACAATCACGGCGATGAAGCCGAGCAGGAACATCAGGCTGCCCAGCAGGCCGAAGAAGTGCATCGGCTTGACGCCGAACTTGGCCTGGAACCACAGCGTGATCAGGTCCAGGTAGCCGTTGACGAAACGGTCCAGACCGAACTTGGTCGTGCCGTACTTGCGGGCCTGGTGTTTCACCTCCTTCTCTCCGATGCGTGTAAAGCCGGCAATCTTGGCCAGATAGGGGACGTAGCGGTGCATGTCGCCGTAGACCTCGATGTGCTTGACCACCTCACGGCGGTAGGCTTTCAGGCCGCAGTTGAAGTCGTGCAGGTTGTGGATGCCGCTCACGCGCCGTGCCGTGGCGTTGAACAACTTGGTGGGCAACGTCTTGCTCAGCGGGTCGTAGCGTTTCTTCTTCCAACCGCTCACCAGGTCATAACCCTCGTCGGTAATCATGCGGTAGAGTGCGGGAATCTCGTCGGGGCTGTCCTGCAGGTCGGCATCCATGGTGATGATGACGTTGCCCTTGGCCCGTGCGAATCCCGTGTTCAGGGCCGGCGACTTGCCGTAGTTGCGCCTGAACGAGACACCCTTCATGCGCGGGTTCTTGTCGTGCAGCCCCTTGATGACCTGCCAGGAGTCGTCGGTGCTGCCGTCGTTGATGAACAGCACCTCATAGGAGAAACCGTTCTCGTCCATGACGCGCTCGATCCACTCTGCCAGTTCGGGCAGCGACTCGGCCTCGTTGTACAAGGGTACTACTACTGAAATGTCCATATCGTCAGAATGATATTGTTTTGAATAATCTCACATATTTATAAATTAACGGCTCCATGGCTGCATCACCGGCGCTTGGGCAGGCTGCGCCGTGCCACCAGGGCCGTGACGGCGCTGACCAGGCATCCGCCGAAGGTGATGAACCAGAAGGCGTTGAATACCGTCTCGATGGGGGTGGGCAGCAGGCGCCGGTCGACCATCTTCTGCAGTATCTCGAGTATCTCGCTGTCGCGCATCTGCGGCAACTGCTTGTAGGTGTCGATAGCCATCTGTGTCTGCTCGTAGATGTAGTTGGGCCTGAGGTACTGCAGCACCAGATAGACCACCAGGCTGGAGATGATCGTGCCCAGGATGAACAGCATGATGCCCAGCATCCACAGTCCCGCATACTCGGTGAAGCCGTTGTCCTCGATGAACTTGCGGCGCTGGAAGGCGTAGGCCACAACCGGCGTCCCCAGCAGCAGGATGAGGAACACCAACTGCAGCGGGGCAAACCAGTCGGCATAAATCGATGCCACGGCGGCACACGACAAGTACAGGCCAAAGGGGAGGCCCCACTGGCCGGCACACTGGAAGATGCTTCTCTTAGGTTCCATCATTACAAACTGCAAAGTTACTCTTTTTAATCCATAATGTTGCCCAATTGGGGATAAAAAAATGAAACGCCGCCGCAAAAAGCCCCTGAAAGCAGATTATTGGCCCCGAAATCGAGAAAACGGCCCTTTTCTTGATGAGATTGGCCGAAAATGCCTATATTTGCAGTTCTATTGTTTGCAAAATGACAAAACAGATACCGAGACGGCTCATCGTGTGGGCTGCCGTGGCGATGGTCGCCGTGGCAGCGCTGCTGCTCTCGGTCTTGCCCACGAGTTGCCACAAGACTGCGAACGCTCCCGCTAGGGACGTCCATTATATCTTGACCGACAGCCTGTTGCGCACGGTGACCGATGTAGACAGCCTGGCGGTGATGGCCGAGCGTTACCATCAGTCGGGCGATGGCGTGGGCGAGATGCTGGCTCGCAGGCATCAGGGCAACAGGCTGAGGAGCGTGTGGCAGTACAAGCAGGCTGTCGAAGCCCACAGTCGGGGCTTTGACGTTGCCGTATCGCTCGCCGACACCCTGGAGGCATCAGCCGCCCTGAGCAATATCGGCACCGACTACCGCCGCATGGGCGACCTGACTACCGCCAACGGCTACTACTACCGGGCCCTGAAACTGTGTGACATCTATAAGCATCCTACTGATTCCGAGGTGGTTAAGTGTCGCATTGCCGCCCTTGACGGCATCGTCCTGATCGAGACAGAAATCTGCAACTACACTACTGCCGACAGTCTGTTGCGTGAGACCCTCCAGGCTGAAATCGCATTGGGCGACCCGGCTGGCTTGGCCAAATGCTACGGCAACATGGGCCTTGTGAAGCACAACCTAGGCGAGCGCGACTCGGCGTGGTACTATTACCGCAAGTCGATGGACTACAACATGCAGACGGGCGAAGCACTGGGACAAGCCATATGCCACCTGCGCTTCGGCAAACTGCATGAAGATGAGCGCGCCTACTTCCATGCCCTCGAGGAGTACAAGCAGGCCTATGACCTGCTCAAGGGTCAGGACAACCAGTGGCACATCATGGACGTGTGCCTGGCATTGGCCAGCCTGCAAATCAAGTTGGGAGAGATGGACGAGGCTCAGCGTTATCTGGCCGAGGCCGAAGCCATGGCCGATCGCACTGGCAGCAAGGTCCACCAGGCCGCCGCCCACGAGGTGCATTATGAACTCTCACTGGCTCAAAATCATCACGAGGAGGCGTTGCATTACTATGTCAGGAGTAATGAACTGTTTGACAGCATCTATGGGCTGAATCGAGATGATGAGATGCGCTCCCAACGCATTGACTACCAGGGACAGCGCCTGAGCGGCGAACTGAGTGTGCTCAACGACGACATTGCCCGCCTGAAGCGTGTCCGCAATACCCAGGTGGTGCTGACCTTGCTGTTATTGCTCATGGCCGGCGCCATTATTGCCGCCCTGGTCTATGCCATGCGTGTGCGTGCCCGCACGCAGCGCCTGATGCGTCAGGTCGAGGAGACGCGGTCGCTCTTCTTTACCAATGTGGTGCACCAGTTGCGCACACCGTTGACGGCCATCATGGGCTCTATCGACGCCATCCTCGATGATGTTGCCGCATCGGGAATCACCTTGTCGTCGTCCCAGCAGGAGAATGTGGACATCATCCAACGCCAGGGCAATAACCTGCTCGTGCTTGTGGACCGCATCCTCGAGGTGGGCAGCGTGCGCAGTGCCTTGAAGGAGCCCGAATGGCGTACCGGCGATGCTGTGACCTTCATGCGCATGGTGCTCGAGAGTTACCGCGAGCAGTGCGTCGAGCGCCACATCGAACTCGCCTATGCTCCGCGCGAGAGCAGTGTCACCATCGACACCGTGCCGCCCTACCTGAACACTATCGTGGGCCGCCTCATCGAGAATGCCATCCAGTACAGCCGTGACTTCAGCAAAATAACGGTCACCTCGCGCGTCGAGGGCGACCTGTTCGTCATCAGGGTCGCCGACAACGGCATCGGCATCAGTCCGACCGACCTTCCTCATGTGTTCGAGCCCTTCTATCGTGGTGCCGCTGCCGAGCAATTGGTCGATGGCGTGGGCATCGGCCTGACGGTGGTGCGCGACATGACCATGGCCATGGACGGCACCGTCGCTGTCGAGAGTTCCGAGGAGCAGGGCACGGTGTTCACCGTCAAGTTGCCGTGCCGCCATGGCGGTGGAGAGAAATTGCCATTCAAGAGTGCCCTGGAACCTATCCGTAAAGTCCTTGGCGAGCGCGTCACCAAGCGTGTCGCCATGCAATCGGCTGACCGTCATGGCGGTAATCTCCCCATAGTGATGATCGTCGAGGACCACGACGATGTGGCACGCCTCGTGGGCAAGGTGCTGGGCGATGATTACGAGGTGCATTATGCCCAAGATGGTGCCCTGGGCCTGGAGATGGCCCGGCAAATCATGCCCGACCTGATCATCACCGACGTGAAGATGCCCAATGTGGACGGCTACGAATTCTGCCGCTCAATACGCCAGACGTTGAGCCTGTGCCACATTCCCATCATCATGCTCAGTGCCCGTACCAAGGTCACGGACAAGGTGCGTGGTGTCGAGGCCGGCGCCGACGCCTATCTTGTCAAGCCGTTCAACCCCGAGGAGATGCGCGTTTGGGTCAATCACCTGCTGGAGTGCCGCAAGCAACTGCGTGAAGTCTATGGCGCCTCGGCCCAGCCGGCTGCCATGGCTGCTGCCGGGAGCCAGTCCGCCGACAGCGCTGCCGACGATGACCGCCGCTTCCTGGATGCCTTGGCCGCCGAGGTGGACAAGCGTATGGCCGAGGGCATCAAACTCGACCTCGACAAAATCGCGTTGACCTTGAAGATGGGCGAGAGCCAACTGCGGCGCAAGGTGCAGAAACTCACGGGCAAGAACATGGCGGCCTACCTCATGCAACTGCGCATGGAGCGGGCGATGTCGTTGCTGCGCAACAGGCCCGGCATGCTCATCGGCGAGGTCGCCGAGCGCTGTGGATTTGTTGATGTGGCTTATTTCTCGCGCGTCTTCCGCCAGCATTACGGCATGACACCCACCCAGGCCCGCAGCAACCCGCTGTGATGGCGGGCGTCAACTGCGGCGGCTCAAGGGCGGCTGAAAGGCGTTGGGGATGAATCGGATGTCAAAGGCCGGCCCGGTGCCAATCATGATCATCACGTCAAATTGTACAGGCATCTGCAGGTTGTAGTGGCCGACATATCCGTTGGCCGCGCGCACCAGGTTGCGGATTTTGGCCGGCGTGATGGCTTCCATCGGGTCAAATTGAGGCATGGCCGTCGAGCGGGTTTTGACCTCGACGATGTGCAGCACACCGTCCTGCTGGGCGACGATGTCGATCTCCAGCGGTGCCATACGCCAGTTGGTCTCGCGGATGGTCATCCCCTTGGCGATAAGGTATTCACAAGCGGCCTGCTCTCCTTGTTTGCCTAAATTATTATGCTGGGCCATAAATTATTGATGCGTGCGATTTAAAGTGATTGTTTAACTTTCTTCCTTGGGTCCGTGCCCGGCATTATCGCCCCAGCGGCTCTGCTGGCGTGCCGTCATCTGGTTCTCGGCGGGGTTGTCCTGGGGGTGCCAGATTTGGGGGTGGTGCAGTTCCTCGGGCATGTACTGCTGGCTGACGAAGTGTCCCGGGAAGTCGTGCGCGTAGCGGTAGTCCTTGCCATATCCCAGTTGTTTCATCAGTCCCGTGGGCGCGTTGCGCAAGTGCAGCGGCACGGGGGCGTTGCCCGTCTCGTTGACGAGGGCAAGCGCGTCGTCGATGGCCAGGTAGGCGCTGTTGCTCTTGGCGCTGGTGGCCAGGTAGATGGCGCACTCGCTCAGCGGGATGCGTCCCTCGGGCCACCCGATTTTGTTGATGATGTCGAAGGTGGCGTTGGCCAGCAGCAGGGCGTTGGGGTTGGCCAGGCCGATGTCCTCGGCAGCGAGGATGCACAGGCGGCGGGCGATGAACTTGGGGTCCTCGCCGCCG
>Ga0256407_10001163_pt1 | contig 57402 bp, 42 predicted proteins | sample RumenRJG_04DNA_FD_193489 | JGI IMG/M metagenome (GOLD analysis project Ga0256407, IMG submission 193489) | Bovine rumen microbial communities from Lethbridge, Alberta, Canada - RJG_04 | ecosystem: Host-associated > Mammals > Digestive system > Stomach > Rumen | place: Canada: Alberta... | reverse complement strand
GCTCGCGGACGCACTTCACGAAGTCAGTCAGCACACCCAGAATGGAGCCCTCAGAGAACACCGTGTTGTGCTCAGCCATGTGGCGTGCCATGTCAGAAACGCTCAGCGTCTGCTTGTAATTCACTCGGGCATAAGTCTTGCCCGCTGTCTCGGTTTCCGAACTTTCGGTCACCTTACTCAAATACAGTTCTATCATACCTTTTGTTGTGTTTTTTATGGTATTAGAAACTACTCAGGCCAACTACATCGGGTGGTCTGAAATCCCGCTTGTAATCATCTCTGAATTACAATGCAAAGGTACGAAATAATTTCCAAATATCCAAATATTTCAGCACTTTTTTCAACTTTTTATTTAATACTATTTCTACATCCAACAACATACCTGTATCGGGTGAGAAAGGCATGTTATTTCCGCATACTGGCATGTTATCAAGTAGCACAATTTTGTGAGACTTACCCAGGACAGTGACAAATGACAGATGACAGTTTCAAAACAAAGCCCCGTCGCCCATCATTTTTGACTATATTCTATTATTATTTTTAAATATTATATATAGTATAAATATACAATTAATAATATAGATAATTTTACATCAATCAGCTCACTACCCACCTTATTTTAAAACTGTCATCTGTCATTTGTCACAGTTGCCTCCAAATTTTCTTGTTATTCTTTTGCGCATTTAGAATTATTTCGTATCTTTGCAAACGGTTCGGGGAGAAATCCGGACTAACGAAGAAGCATTTGCTATTATTTCGCGTTCAGCCAAGAAGCCTCGCAAACTATCTTAGGTATAACAAGACACGAATAATATGTGACCAGTGACTCGTTTGGGTCTCTGTATCCTCCAATTATAGCTATGTACAACGCTTAGGCGTGGTGCAAACTGTTGGAGGATAAGGGGTACCAATTGCGAGGCTCACCTCTTGCTGAACGCAATAAGTGCATCACGCTTTTTGCGTCTTGGCGTGATTGATAGTCAGATGCGTATAGTAACTAAAACTATCAATTGCGTATGGCTAACAATAGCAATTTAGGTGCGGCGAAGGCTGCGAAGAATGATGAGTTCTATACTCAATATGCTGACATCCAGAAGGAGATAAACGCCTATCTAGAGTATAACCCTGACACCTTCCGTAATAAGACGGTACTTCTGCCGTGCGACGATCCAGAGTGGAGCAACTTCACTCGCTTCTTCGCTCAGAACTTCGAGCGGTTGGGATTGAAGCGTCTCATCAGCACCAGCTATGCTGTAGAAAGTAAGAAGTATAAGAACTATCAGCCCACGCTCTTTGAAACGGAGAGTCCTATGTTCGATATTGACAAAACACGCATCAAGGGTAAGATATTCGAACTGACTCACGATACAAATCAGAATGGGCGCATCGATATTGATGACCTTGAGTGGCATTATCTTGAAGGTGATGGTGACTTCCGCAGTAAGGAGGTCTGTAAACTGAGAGACGAAGCGGACATTATAGTTACTAACCCACCGTTCTCGTTGTTCAGGGAGTTCTTGACGTGGATTGTTGAAGCAAGAAAGGAATTTCTTATTTTAGGGAATTTCAATGCAATCCATTATAAAGAAGTGTTCCCTCTTATTCGGGATAATAAGATATGGACGGGAAATAAGAAGTTTGGTGGTGGAATGGATATGATTATGCCTAAAGGTACTTTTGATCCAAGCAAGGTCAAAAAGTACTATACCGACGATCGGGGTAATATCATTCAAAATATCATGGGAGTTATTTGGTTCACTAATCTTGACCACGGAAGACGACATGAACCTTTACAGCTAATGACAATGAAGGACAATCTAAGATTCAGTCCTCATAAGGATGTAAAAGAGAAAGGCTATCCTCATTATGAGAATTACGATGCAATTGATATTCCTTTCACGGATGCAATCCCAAGTGACTATGAAGGTGAGATGGGCGTTCCTACAACTTTTATTGATAAGTATTGCCCAGAGCAATTTACAATAATAGGATGTGCAGAAGGTGATTCTGGTAAAGAATTGGGCCTAAAGCCATTCGACAGAGAATTAAAGAAACTAAATCCAAGTCTGAGAGATGGCCAGCTTTTCTACATGGAAAACGGAATGCCTATTAAGCCATATTCTCGTATATTAATCCGCAAAAAACAATAACAGATATGAAACCTACACTCATCACCGACTGGACCATTGGCGACATTTGCAAGGGGTTCCAGTACAACGAATACGAAGGAAAGGGCCTGTATGGTCTTTCGGGTAAACTGACCATTCAGCCAGAGTTTCAACGTCATTACCTCTATGCCGAGAATGGCGGTAAAAAGGAGGTGGACGTGATTCAGTCCGTTCGCAACGGCTATCCGCTGGGACTTATCTACTTCTCTAAGGTTGGTGAGGATAAGTATGAGGTGCTCGATGGTCAGCAGCGCATCACCTCATTAGGACGCTTTATTACTGAGAAATTCGCGTGGATAGATACAGACGGACGGCCTTGGTATTTCTCTGCCTTGAATCCTAATGAACAAGAGAAGTTCCTGAACACGCCATTGCTTATCTATGTCTGCGAGGGCACGGAGAAGGAAATCAAGGACTGGTTCCGAACCATCAATATCGTGGGTATTCCGCTGAATACGCAAGAGACGCTCAATGCGGTGTATAGTGGCCCATTCGTCACAAAAGCCAAAGAGGAGTTCAGCAATTCCAACAACACAAATATTAATAAGTGGAGCTGCTTTATTCCTGGCACAGCCAAACGTCAAGACTATCTTGCTGCCGCACTCGACTGGGTGAGCCGTGGCAATACAGAAAACTATATGGCTGCCCACCGATACGACGATAATATCAACGAGCTGAAGGCTTACTTCACTTCAGTCATCGACTGGATAACCTCTGTGTTTGACTTTACTCCAGAAAAGGAGATGTGCGGGCTTAAGTGGGGTGAACTTTATGAGCGTTTCCACAAAACGGCCTACGACCCTGCAGCAGTTGCAGCCCAGGTAAAGGAACTATATGAAAGCTTCTATGTGAAGGAGAAAAAGGGAATCTATGAATATATCCTTGATGGGAGCCAGAACACGAAGTTGCTGAATGTTCGAGTATTCGATGAACCCACCAAGAAAACCGTATATGCACAACAGACGGCTGAAGCCAAAGAAAAGGGCGAGAGTAATTGTCCGCTCTGCGCCATTGGCCACGATTCCAATCATACAAAGATTTGGGATTTGAAGGATATGGATGCCGACCATGTAACAGCTTGGAGCAAGGGCGGTGTAACAGACATCAGCAATTGCCAGATGTTGTGTAAGACTCATAATAGAGCAAAAGGAAATAGATAAACAAACTAAAAACTAAAAATAAAAGATTATGGAAAAAGTATTTTTATCATTGGTAATGCTGATGGTTGGGATGGTTATCAATGCACAAGACAATCCACTGACAAATGGAATCTATGAAAAGAAAGTTGTAGTAACAGCTGATTCTGTTAAAGCATCAACCCTCTATGTAAGGGCATTGGAGGCTCTTAGTGATTGGGCTGGAAGTAATGCTAAATCTAAAATGGGGATAGATGTTCAAGACAAAGACGAGGCTCTAGTTGTTTATAAAGGAAATGTTCATCTTGGCTTTGAATATTATAGTAAATTTGCAGGCGGTGGTTTTGATATGTATATAGACATGACAATCAAGGTAAAATGCAAAGATGGCAAGGTCCAAGTAGCAGCGACAGTTCCAAGTCTTACGTTTATTTCAAATCTACAACATTCGGTTGTTGTTGTTCCTTTAAAAGAAATTGTCCCAAATTTTGACTACAAAGGAAATTATAAGATTAAAAAGACGGCTGTAAAATTTGGCCCTCAAGTGATACCATCAACTGATCTTATTGTGGAAATGTTGTGTGCAAAAATAGCTAAAACATCAGGTGATGATTTTTAATTAATTCTTGGAAAATAATGAATAGCAACTTACCTCCCTTTGGGAGGTAATCTGTGACAAATGACGGATGACAGTTTTATTTTTTGAAGGAATAGCACAAGTTATTTGGATATTCCAAAAAATATTTGTATCTTTGTGCCCAAACCCGGAAGGGTTATAAAGGGAAACCATAGATTTAACTTCATATGCCCCCTGTTTCTATTTAGAAGCAGGGGGATTTTTATGGTATTCAGAATAGATAGAATACCAACGCAAATATTCTTCTTTTCTCGCTGGTGACATCAGACCTCCAGCCAATAATCTCCCCTCCATTCTAAAAACGAACTCAGTAAGGGTAAGACCCATTGCATCACAGTACTCCATCAATTCAATTACATCTAATCTCCTGTCACCTATTTCGGTCTTACTTACGTAAGACTGTTCAATGCCTAACAGCAAAGCGAGTCTTTTCTGTGAAATTCTATGATGCTTACGTTCAATTTTAAGAACCTCACGGAAGACTTTCCACCTTTTCTTATATAATTCTTTATCCATATCGCCTGCAAAGGTACAAAAAATATCCCAAAATCGAATATCTGAGAATACAGTAAACCTCTTACGTGAATGTGCCCTTGATTTGGAGACGTACAAAAGCGATCTTCAAATCATATGACAAAGAATAAAAAGAAACAGCGTAGGACGGTTAAACAGTCCAAGAAGGAGTTTACAGCAAAAACTCGAGTGTATGACTTGGTGAAGCGTGAGTATCACGACGAACTGAAAAAACTATCTCAGGACATTCGTCCCTATGTTAGGAATCCTGATGACATCGACTGGAAACATCTCAAGTGTTTTGAATTTAACGACAAGTTAATCAGCAAGGCTGAGTTTGTGCTCATTATTGTACGCTTTCTTCTTGCAATTAATAAAGGCGAAGGTATGAAGTGCAAGATGTCTGTTTTCATCCGATATCTCACCTCAAATGAACACAGCAATTTTAACATAAAGTACAGGTCACTCAACACTCTGATATACAGGATGTTTGAATATCTTGAAAGCCAAGAAATAGAAGCATAAAAGTTGTAGCACAAAAACGTATTTAAAATATAAACGTTTATAAATCAAGCAGTTACAGAAAGGTAAAAAGATACAGCGTATTACTATTTTGATTACCTTTGCAGCGAGCAAATCCAAACGGATAAGACTCAAGCGTTCTTTTATAGTTATGATTAAACAATGTTGGGTTGACGAACCCAAAGACGTACGGTTTCTGTTTGTGAAAATCGAACCGGTTCTCTTGGCATGCTGCGAGGCCATAGACGGAAAGGCCAGCTGGCTTTCCAGGCCTCAAAGCTATACCTTAGATTAATTTTGTGAATTCATAATTTTACTATTATGAGGAACGAAAATACAAAACCTTGCGCAACCATTATCTGTAATGGTTGCCCAGCTCTCACTCGTAGGGCAAAGTATTTGGTCAAGCTCTTGAAGGGCCTTGTTCCAGACGATGTCCTTGCTTATGTCGAATGTGAGTTTTGTAGTGAAACTCGCCACCATCAGAACAAGATGGCCGAGAGAATCTTTGCCATACTGGTTGGCAGTTACAAGCTCAGTACACTTGACGACTCTCGCTTAGAGTTGAAGGTGAACGAACTGGCTTATATGCTAATTGGATACATTGACCCATTTCGATTGAGCAGAAACGAGTAAGCTGTAGTAAACCCGGTGCGCGTTTATGCGCTATAGTATAGACGCGTACCTTAATTAAAAAACAAAAAAAATAAAAAAATATGGATACATCAAAAGCAGTTTTTGCAATGAATCCCCGTTTGAAGGACAGTAGGACGGGTGAGATTTTAGGAAAGTATCATCGTGGTTATGCTGAGTCTGGTACGGCTGAGCAGATTTTGAAAATGCTCAATCGAGAGGATTTACCCAAGATACTTTCTGAGATTCGTGACGAGGGTAAGGAGGAAGTGAAGGACCAGTTGCCTACTATCTGTCCACACTACTCGCAGTTCCGTAACAACCATCGCGCCCAGGCTGACATCATCCCCGAGGCATTCACCTACAAGACGTGCAACGACATCGATGAGGAATCGTTGGTTGAACAGGCTATCAAACGGGCTCTGGAGGTAAACAAGGACGAGTATTCTGAGTTTCAGGGGATGGTGGAGTACATTGACTATTCTCCACGCAAGAAGTGTCATATCTGGCTCCGTATGCCAGTGGGAAAGACTATTGAAGAGACGCAGAAAGCCTTCTGTGATGAAATCGGTGTGCCATACGACGAAAGTTGTACAACGCCCGAACGCTACATCAACATGACTGGTGATGAAGTCTATCGCTCAGAGCGTTGGTTACAGCCATTGACCGACGAGGAGATAGAGGAACGTCGTGAGGCATTCTTGATGCGAGGGATCGACGTTGATGGACGTCCGCTGAAAAAACCTGAGACCACTGCCGCCCCTGCTGTAACAACTCAGCCGACGGGAATAGAAGTGGTGGCAGCCAACGACCGTACACGTTTCATCGTGAAAGAATGTCTGAAGGAGGCAGGACTCACGGTAAACGACCTGAACGAAGTGGGTGGTCGACATAACACGGTGAAATCCATCCTGTCGGTAGGTGCTACTCAGTTGCTGACACAAGGTGAGTTCATCGGTGTCATGCAGGAAATGGCATCAGCGTATAGTCAGGAAAAGGAGTTCCGCCAGCTGGTGTCAGACTTTTATGCCAAGTACACCGACAATAATCAAAAACTGACGCAATTCCAGCGTCGGGTATTTGCCGCCAGTCGAAAAATCAGTCCGGTAAAGACGGCTGTTCAAGGTGATGTACAAGAGGAAGAAACGTCTGAGGTCGTCTATGGCGACACAGCGTCACTTGCCGACATCTACGGCAGTCCCAATCCGCCTCAGTTATCGAACAGTTCGAAACCTCGTTTCGTCAAGGATGCAACAGAACCTGTTCCCGTTGAGGCTAAGGAAACTGCTGCCCAGGCTATGTTCCCTCCGTTGGGCATGTACTGTGATGCTAAGTTTGTCTATACTGACAACACATATAGAGAACCCCGTGCAAACTGTTTGATTATAGCTGGTACGGGCGGTGGCAAGGACAGCAGCACAAAACACATGCTGAAGCATCTGGAGACGCCACAGAAACTGGAAGACGGACCTAATCGAGTTATTCTAGAAAAGTATAAGCAAGAATGTAACCGCAGAAACCAAAACCTCGATAAACCCGAACGTCCAAACGTGGCTGTAAAAAGCGTTGCTGCCGACATCACCAAGGCCAGACTATCGGAACTGATGGCCGACTCGCAGGGCAATATTGTCCATACTCGTATGGTAGAACTTGACCAATGGTTTGCCGTTGAGGGCTACAAGCCTGGACCTAATTGTCCTTTCACCTATATGAAGATGACTGACGACGAAGACAACCCATTCGGTCAGGAACGTGTCGGCAGTCAGAGCGTTACGTATCAAGGTCCGTTGTCCATCAACTGGAATGCGTCGACAACACCCAGTAAAGCGGCCTACTACTTCCGCAATGCCATGACTGATGGTCCTATCAGCCGACTCGTACTTTCAACTGTGCCCGATCGTGGTCTCGGAGCACCGATGCCTGTCCATGGCAAATATGATGATAAATACGACGCAAAGTTGAAACCTTATATCGACAATCTGCGTCAGGTACACGGAGTGATAGACTGTCGACAAGCTAAACGTATGGCTGAACGACTGAAGGATGAACTTGACGACTTCGTGGTGCAGTCTGGTGATGACGTACTCAACAACTTGGGACGCAGAGCACTGGTAGCCGCATTCCGAAAAGGCTGTCTTCTTTACGCGGCCAACGGCAAGAAATGGGAGAAGGCCATAGAGGGTTTCTGTCGTTGGAGTCTGCACTACGATCTATGGTTGAAACTTCATTTCTTTGGAGATATGATTCGCCATGCTGACAGTCAGGTGAAGACATCACGCCGTGGACCGGCAAACCTGCTTCAACAGATTCCGACTAAGGAAGATGGAACATTCACTTATCAGGATGCTGTTCTTATCCGAATAAAGAATGGTAAGGAAGAAGAAGGTACAAACGTCATGTTGAACCAATGGGTTAGCCGTGGTCACATAGAGAGAGTTGGTGGTGGTATCTTCCGCAGAATAGACAAAGCTGAGTGACAAATGACAGATGACAGTTTTAAAAAAACGGCAGGTTCCTGATGTAGGAGCCTGCTGTTTTATATGTCCTTATGTCTTTTTTATATTTCTCTCAGCCCAAGTAGGATCAAGGGACGGTTTTCTGATCGGGATCATTCTCTTTCCTTGTTGCCGACTGTGCGAAGGAACTTTCCTTCTAAGGAATATGCCTTCTTGATAGAATACCGTCCATCATCATCGTAACCATAAGAGGCAGCAATGATTTCCCTCTTCTCCCATTCGAGGGTGACAACGCCCTCTGTTGAAGGTAACTGCTTGGCAGTACCCTTATATGGGTCAATGATGTATGTCCACATATTACGCCCATCAGGACATCCCTCGACGATTACCTTGCTTACGTCGCCAGGAGCGATATAAGCCTTTTCGGCAGAGGCAATTTGGGTAATGGGGACATCGACGGCATCGGCATCCTTGCCATTCATCTTTTGCCACTGACTCTCAGCCATAGGATTGGTGACGCAGACCTTGATGACCGTACCAGTCCGCTCGTCAGCAAGCCAGACGGAATAGAACGCATCCATATCGCCTTCGCCACTGGCTGGCTTGTCGATGTTGACATATACGGCATGTTGGAAATGGGCATCAGGCTGACGAACAGCGGTCTTCGGCATCTCATCGATGTCGAGCAAATCAACCTCCGCACTGTCCTTGTTTTCTGTGATTTCCGACTGCTTATCAACAACAGAGCCGTTGATGGAATCAACTGCCAAAGAGTCGGTATCACTTACTGCCTTTCCTGTTTTACTGCCACAAGCCATAAACAGCATAGCAGTAATTGAGAATAAGAGATAGTTCCTGCAGCTATATCTCTGTTTCACTAAATCCAAAAATGCCATATTTTACTTTCCTATGATTGTTCGAGTGCAAAGGTACGAATAAGTGAGTAGAATGCCAAAAGAAAAGGCAATTTTCTTGTGAGTGACACTAACGCTATCTGATGACAGTCAGGCGTTCACGTAACGACATTTGGGCATAGCGGCGCCATTCGGTGGTGCCGCTTTGTTTGTCGTCGAGGTAGTGGAGGTCGTGCATGTGGGCGTAGGCCTCCAGTTCGAAGGGGTTGAGACGATAGCCTGCATTCTTCAGACGACGCCAATAGCGGCAGGCGAGGAGCCAGTACCAGCCGTAGAGGATGTAGAAGCAGAACCAGGAATCGTGGGTGGAGCGTGCCTGGTAGAGGTGAATCATCTCATGATTCTTGATGATGCTACTGACGGTATCCTTCGACGCGTGGGACGTATTGATACGTACTGCCTCTTCCTTGCTGTGGGTGATGATACGACCAAAGAAGGTCATACCGTCGTAGCCCTTGCGGATGAGCCAGGGACGCGCTATGGCACGCATGTCGGAGAGTTTACTCGGTCGTCGGAACAGTGGCATATTGTGCTATGAAATCGTCTTCGGAGATGATGGGGATGCCCAGTTGCTGGGCCTTCTTGTTCTTGCCCGAGGTGGAGGTGACGTCATTATTAATAAGGTAGGACGTAGAACCACTGACAGCCGAGGCGACCTTGCCGCCCTGCGACTCGATATAGGCCTTGAGTTCGTTGCGGTTCTTGTAGTGATGGACGTCGCCAGTGATGACGAAGGTGAGGCCGGCACATTTGTCGCCTGACGCCGACACGTCGGGAGTGGTGACGGTGAGCTTCGTGAGGAGGCGACGGTAGCGGGCGAGGTTGCGTTCGTTACGGAACCATAGGACGAACTGGGCAGACTTCTCAGGGCCTATGCCGTCGATATGGGCGAAGACGTCGGAAGGGGAGAAAGCGGGAGAACCGCTTTCCGCAGGAGCAGCGAAGAGGTCGCCTTCGACGGAGATACCCGATGAAGGGGCCGACGGAAAGCCGTCGGGAACGGTGGCCATAGCCACTAATTCGTCAAGGGGGTAAGCTGAGAGCAGTCGTTTGCAGACGTCGAGGCCACAGAGCGGGATGTTGAGGGCGTAGAGCAATCGGTGAGCTTCGACCTCACGACTCTTATCAATACTGCGCATGATGTTGGAAGCCGACTTCTCGCCGAAGCCATCCATGCGCGAGAGTTCGAGGATATGGCTACGCAGTTCGTAGATGTCGGCATATTCGGTAATCCAGCCGAGATTGATGAACTTCGAGAGCGTCTGTTCGGAGATGCCGTCGATGTTCATACCTTCTTTCGACACGAAACGCGCCAGTTTTCTGAGTTGCTTGGCGGCACAGTCGGGATTGGTGCAATGGAGCGTCTTGGTCCCACTGGTCTCGCTGACGACAATCTGCGTGGACGCGTGGCAGACGGGGCATTCGTTTGGCACGCTGAATGTGCCGACGCTCTGGGTAACCTTGATGACCTTGGGGATGATTTTGTTGGCCTTGATGACACTGAGCTGGGTGCCAGGACCACCGATGCCCAGACGTTCGCACTCGCTGATGTTGCATAGCGAGGCGCGCTTGACGGTAGTACCCTCGAGTTCGACGGGTTGGAAGATGGCGACAGGCGAGATGGTGGATGCCGCACACGACCACTCCACCTCTTTTAATATCGTGTCAGCCGACTCGTCCTGCCATTTGAAAGCCAATCCGGCTCGGGTGGCGTGATGGCCTGTGACGGAGCCCGTCTGGGCGTAGTCGGTATCGTCGTAGCACACCACGAGACCATCGACGGGGAAGGGATTCTTACGGGAAGTGACTTTGGCGGTGAAGCGAGCCAAACTCGCTTCCACTGTGGAAGCGGACGGCGTGTCGACTCGTTCGCGCTCGACAGTGGTAAAGCCCTGGGCGTCGAGCCAAGCCATCCGTGCGCCCCAACTGACGATGTCCTCTTCAGTATATACCAAGGTGAATGGTATCCACTGGATGTGGCGCTGGCGCACCTCGTCGGGGTCTTTCAGCGTCAGCGAACCAGAGGCGAGGTTACGCGGATTGGCATAGTCCTCGCCACTCTCCATGAGGAAGCGTTCGAAGTCGTCGTAGCTGATGACTGCCTCGCCACGAATGACTGTATGACCCTGATAGCTGATAGTCTGAGGAATGCCGTTGATGGAACGCGCAAGATGGGTGATGTTGGTGCCGATATGGCCATTACCACGTGTGACGACCTTCGTCAACTTACCATTGTCGTAGGTCACGACGAGCGTCAGACCATCCAGTTTCCACGATATCCAGATAGGTCGTTCCTCAGCCCATTTTACGAGGTCGCCAACCTGTTTGGTCTTTGCCAGCGAGAGTGCCGCAAACTCGTGTTCCTCCTTCTGCCCCGTAGTGGTATCCTCGGAAACTTTCTGCGTGGGCGAGTCGGGCAGGGTAGTGCCTGTCTCGTTTTCCAGCGCTTTCAGTTCGTCGAAACGCTGGTCCCACTCATAGTCTGTCATCTGCTCTGAGCGTCCGTTATAGTAGGCGTCGGATGCTTCGTTTAGCTCGCGAACGAGCTGCTCCATGCGTAATATCTTGTCGTTTGGCATAGTTTTTATCCAATTTTGTGCAAAGGTACAAAAAAAATTCGTACCTTTGCAGTTCAAACGGAAAAAAATAATGATTTCAGTAGAAGGATTACGTGTCGAGTTTGGTGTGAAGCCGTTGTTCGCGAATGCCAGTTTCGTGGTCAACGACCGTGACCGTATTGCCCTTGTGGGTAAGAACGGGGCGGGCAAATCGACACTGCTAAAGATACTTTGTGGCAAGCAGACACCCACGTCGGGTGTGGTGAGCGTGCCAAACGATACGACCATAGGCTATCTGCCTCAGGTGATGAACCTGCAGGACTCGACAACGGTACGACAGGAAGCTCAGAAGGCCTTTGCCGACATTCAGCAGATGGCAGAACGTATAGAGCGGATGAACCAGCAGTTGGCTGAACGTACGGATTACGAGAGTGAGAGCTACTTGGCGCTGATAGAGAAATATACGTCGGAGCACGACCGCTACCAGATGCTGGGTGCAGACGGCTATGAGGCCGAGATTGAGCGCACGCTGATGGGTCTGGGCTTTGAACGCAGCGATTTCGAGCGTCCTACGTCGGAGTTCTCTGGCGGTTGGCGAATGCGTATTGAGTTGGCTAAAATCCTATTGCGTAAACCCGATGTGCTGTTGTTGGACGAGCCCACCAATCATCTGGACATTGAGTCTATCCAGTGGTTGGAGCAGTTCTTGGCCACAAGTGCCAATGCCGTCGTGCTGGTGAGTCACGACCGCGCATTTATTAATAATGTGACGAACAGGACACTGGAGATATCGTGCGGACAGATTATCGACTACAAGGTGAAGTACGACGAATATGTCGTATTGCGCAAGGAACGTCGCGAACAGCAGCTCAGAGCCTACGAAAACCAGCAGAAGGAGATAGCCGATATGAAGCAGTTCATCGACCGTTTCCGCTATCAGGCCACGAAGGCTGTGCAGGTGCAGCAGAAAGTGAAGCAGCTGGAGAAAATCGTGCCTATCGAGATTGACGAGGTGGACAATTCGGCTATGCACCTGAAGTTTCCGCCCTGTTTGCGAAGTGGCGACTATCCCGTCATTTGCGAGGACGTCAGGAAGGCATATAACCACGTGGTGTTCGACCACGTGAACCTGACCATTAAGCGAGGCGAGAAGGTGGCCTTTGTTGGTAAGAACGGCGAGGGTAAGTCGACGTTGGTGAAATGTATCATGGGCGAGATACCGTTCGACGGAAACCTGAAGGTTGGCCACAACGTGCAGATAGGCTATTTTGCCCAGAATCAGGCACAGTTGTTGGACGAAAGTCTGACTGTATTCCAGACGATAGACTATGTGGCTAAAGGCGATATGCGTCTGAGAATCAACGATATTCTCGGCGCGTTTATGTTTGGTGGCGAGGAGTCGGACAAACGTGTAAAGGTGCTGAGTGGAGGCGAACGTAGCCGTTTGGCGATGATCCGTCTGTTGTTGGAACCTGTCAACCTGCTGATTCTCGACGAGCCTACCAACCACTTGGATATGGCGTCGAAAGATGTGCTGAAGGAAGCCATCAAAGCCTTCGACGGAACGGCTATTGTCGTGTCCCACGACCGCGAATTCCTCGACGGGTTGGTGACGAAGGTCTACGAGTTCGGAGGAGGCAAGGTTCGCGAGCACTTGGGAGGTATCTACGACTTCCTCAGGAGCAAACATATTTCAGAGCTCCATGAGCTCGAAAATTCCCAGGCAGGGAACAAAACATTCCCAGGCAGGGAACAAAATATTCCCAGCGTGGGAACAAACACTCAGCCGGTAGTAAAAAACCAGTCGTATGCCGAGCACAAGGAACAGCAGAAGCAGTTGCGCAAGGCCGAGAAGGCTGTTGAGCAGTCGGAGCGCAGGATCAGTGATATGGAACAGCGCCTGAAAGAACTCGACGACCTGCTGATGAAACCAGAGAATGCGTCGAATATGGAATTCGTAACGGAATATACGACGACGAAGAAAGCCCTCGACGAAGAGGTGGAACGCTGGGAAAAGCTCTCAGAAGAATTGGAACAATTAACGAATTAAAAACATATAGAACAATGAAGAAATTATTGATTATCATGGCATTAGCATCAATGACCATTACGGGTTCAGCACAGCAATTGCGCTCAGGTATCAATCTGGGAGATTTGGATACGAGTGTGCGTCCTGCTGACGATTTCTATGAGTATGCATGTGGTGGATGGATGAAAGCCAATCCACTGCCTGCCGCCTATTCACGCTACGGTAGTTTCGACCGTCTGGCTGAAGACAACAACAAGCGTATCAACGGCATCCTGAAGGAACTGTTGGAAAACAGCTACGAGAATGGTACTGTCGAGCAGAAACTGAGCGACCTTTATAAGTTGGCAATGGATTCTGCCCGTCGCGAACAAGATGGCCTTTCGCCCGTGATGCCCCTTATCAAGCGTCTGGAGGCTGCCAAGACCAAGGATCAGCTGTTTGCTATCCAACTGGAGTTGGCTCCCTATGGCTCAGAGGAATTCTTCAACTCCTACATTGGTGCTGACGAGAAGAACGCTACGGAGAATATCGTCAATATCTTCCAAGGCGGTCTGACGCTGGGTCAGAAGGACTATTATCTGGAGACTGACGAGGCTACCACGAAGATTCGTGAGGCTTACAAGAAACACATCGTCCGCATGTTCCAGCTCTTTGGCTTCAAGAAAGGTGCTGCCGAGCAGAAGATGAAGAACATCATGAAGGTTGAGACGGCTTTGGCCAAAGCTTCGAAGTCACGTACGGAACTGCGTGATCCACAGGCCAACTACAACAAGATGACGTTGCAGGAGTTTGAGAGCCGTTATCCTCATTTCCAACTGGAGAAACAAGGCTTGGCAATGGGTATGAAGAGCGAACATATGCAGCAATTGGTAGTTGGACAGCCTGAATTCATGGCTGTTGCCGACAAGTTGTTTGCCACGATGAAGCCCGCTGAATATCGTGACGTGATGGAGTGGGGCATTATCGACGGTTCGACGGGTCTGCTGAACGACGAAGTCCGCGAGGCTAATTTCGACTTCTACGGCAAGGTGATGTCTGGTCGTAAAGAGGATCATCCATTGTGGCGTCGTGCCACTAATCAGGTGCAGGGCGTGATGGGCGAAGCGCTGGGCCGCATCTATGTGCAGAAGTATTTCCCTGCTTCTTCGAAGGAACGTATGAAGACGCTGGTGGAGAACCTGCGTATTGCACTCGGTGAGCGTATTGCTGCTCAGGACTGGATGGACGATTCGACGAAAGTGAATGCCCTGCTGAAGCTGAATACCTTCTATGTGAAGATTGGTTATCCTGATCGTTGGACAGACCTCTCTAACTTGAAGATTGATGCGAAAAAATCTTACTATGAGAACATGAAGGAGTGTCGTCGCTTCTGGGTTGCCTGGCAGATAGAGCATAAAGCAGGAAAGCCTGTTGACAGAGACGACTGGCACATGACTCCGCAGACAGTGAACGCATACTATAACCCTACCACGAACGAAATCTGCTTCCCTGCTGGTATTCTGCAAGTTCCGTTCTTCGATCCCACTGCTGATGACGCTTTCAACTATGGCGCTATCGGTGTTGTAATCGGTCACGAGATGACACACGGATTCGACGACCAGGGACGCCAGTATGACAAGGACGGAAATATGCACGACTGGTGGACGGAAGCTGATGGAAAGAACTTTACAGAACGTACGGATAAATATGCCGACTTCTTCTCGAAAATCAAGGTGCTGCCCGACCTGAATGCCAACGGTCGTCTGACGTTGGGTGAGAACCTTGCCGATCACGGTGGCCTGCAGGTTGCGTGGTATGCTTACAAGAATGCCACCAAGCGCAATCCTTTGCCCGTCATTGACGGACTGACAGCCGACCAGCGTTTCTTCCTGGCCTATGCTGGTGTGTGGGCTGGTAATGTGACTGAGGCTGAAATCCGTAATCGTACCAAGAGTGACCCCCACTCACTGGGTCGCTGGAGGGTCAATGGTGCCCTGCCTCATATTGATATGTGGTACGATGCTTTCGGTGTGAAAGAAGGTGATAAAATGTTCATTCCAAAGGCCGAACGGTTGCCTTTGTGGTAAGAATAATGGTCAAAAAGCTAAAAAATTCCGACGTAAATGTAAATTTACGCCGGTTTTTTTGTTGCATTTAAAAATTTTTTAGTAACTTTGCAAACATTATTACTACCATGTGTATGATGAACGACAATAATATAGAGAAGACGCAACGAACAGTTCGCCCTCAAACGCTACAAAGGGAAATGGAACTTCCACAGGAAGACCAACCCATGCAAATGCAACAACAGCAGCAACAAGCTGCAGGTAAAGCGTGCCCCTATTGCGGAGCTATCAACGATCCTGAGGCCATGTTCTGTGCCCAGTGTGGTCAGCCGATTAACAAGATGGCCTGTCCGCATTGCGGCGCCGAGATGGATCCTGACGCAGACTTCTGCGAAGTGTGCCATCATTACATCCGCAAGGATATTTGTTCCTACTGCGGAGCCCGGTTGTCAGGCAATGAAGCTTATTGCCCTGAATGTGGCAGTCCGCGAGGAGGCATCGTTTGTCCGACGTGTCATTCGCTGAACGATTTTGCATTCTGCAAGAAGTGTGGAACAGCCCTGACGGAGGAAGCCCGTATGTTGGTGAAGGAGTTGCAGCACAATCCTGACTATCAGGAACTTGTGGAGATTGTGCAGGACTTTTCGAAGTTGGAGAACGCTCTGCCTTACAATTCCGAACGTGACATTCTGCGTGAGCAGGCCAACAACAAGTTGCGTGAGCGTGTGCTGACGCTGTTGGCTAAAGACGAAGGTGTGGAGAACCCCATCATTCCAAAGCCTGAGACCAAACGTATGACCAAAGAAGAGTTGGAAGAGCAGAAAGCCGTGAAAATTAAGATGTTGTCGGCTATTCTCGACAAACTTGCAGTTCCTGCTGGTCCCTCGCCAGCAAAAGCCCGCAACTATGCGATGGCCAGTAAGCCCGTCGGAGTGCGATTGGCATGGGTGTGCAACTACAAACATGCTATGCATAGCAGCCCTTGTGGGTGTGCGAAACCCCAGATGGGTGGCAAATGGGTTGTTTTAGGTAAGAATTCTAACGCTGAAATAAAAGACGACAAATAATATATGGACGACAAGACCTTTAGAGGTGCAGAGCCTGTTGCGGATGGCACTACGATGAAGACAGTGCGCGTCAGTGGGAGTCAGCCTGCTGCCGGTGGCAATGGAGAAATGACCATCCGTCCTGGAGAGAATACACAAGGCCAGACGGGTGGCGAAGTAGAGTTTCTTCTGAAAGGCAGGATGTATCGGAACATTAAGTGCCTGAGCGACAATTCCGGCGAGGCTCAAGTTTTTCTGGTAGAAGGTGAAGAGGGCCAGCGCGTGTTGAAAGTGTACTATCCCAACTTTACCATTAAGAAGACGCTGATGCGCATCATCCAGAACATCGGTATGGAGATGATAGTCCGGATATACGACTATGGCAAGACGTATGTTGACGGCAAGAATCGCGACTACGAATTGATGGAGTATCTTCGTGGAGGCTCGCTGAATTCATACGATTTGGATGGCGATTTCAACCAGTTCCGTCGCATAGCTCTGCAGGCAGCTGCAGCATTGGCATACTGCCATAATTATAACATCATTCACAAGGATATCAAGCCTGGCAACTATTTCTTCCGTGAGGCTGATCACAAGGAAATCGTGCTGGGAGACTTTGGAATCTCCAGTATTTTGGAAGGTGACGAGAAGGTGCACCGTACGACACAGGCTCGTACGCCGGTATATGCTGCCCCAGAAATGTACAATGATGTCATTGACGGTGAGGTGGAGATTACCCCTGCTGTCGACTTCTATTCGCTGGGTATCACGCTGATGACGCTCTGGCTGGGTGAAAATCCGCTGAGTCAGAACGAGCGTGTGATGATGCGTAAGAAGAATGAAGGTCGTCTGCCGCGAATCAACGAACTGCCTGATCGTGTGAAGATGATTGTGCAGGGACTGACATCAGTCAATCCCCAGACACGTTGGGGCTATGATGAAGTGGAGCGCTGGTTCTTGGGCGAGGATGTGAAGATTGATATGTCTTCACCCATTCTGAAGTATCGTAGTTTCATTGTAGATCCAGAGAAGAATCTCGTAGCAGACAATGTTCACGAATTGATTCCCCTGTTGCTTGATAACGAGCGACTGGCCATCAATTATCTTTATAATGGTCGTATCGCTGGTTGGCTGGAACAATGCGGTAATGTGAAACTCAGTTCTGCTGTCAAGGATATCGTAGTGAACCGCTATCCTGTCGACCAGCATGCAGGACTGATGGCTGCTGTTTACGTGATGGAGCCGTCTTATCCTTACAAGGACTTGCGAGGCAATCTTTGTGACGATGTGCATAGTGCTGCCATTTCGGTATTGAGCTATCAGGAAGAATATAAAATGGCTTTGGCCAATCCGAATGATACGTTGTATCTCTATCTGGAGTCGCATTCAAAGGCCGATGTCAATCGCTTGCGCAGCTATTTCGCAGAGGACAGTAAACTGGACGCGCGCATAGCAATTTTGAGGTTTGTTTACGAGATAGATGCTGACATTCCTTTCCTTGTCAATCGTCCGTCTTCCAATCTGGCAGATATTGTTCATACCTTTGGCTATGAGGATTGTTCTGATGACGAGTGGACCAGTTTGAGCGATGGTCGTTTGCTATCGTGGATGTATTGTCACGAAGACCATATGGCCTGTGAGGCTCTGCGTATCATGACGGCAGGAAAGACGCCGAGCCGTTCGCTGGGTTACAAGGTACTGTACAATATCGACAAAGAAGCTGCTTACGACTTACGTGATGCCGATTCACCCTATAAAGTTGGTGAGGTGATACGTGAACAGCTAAAAGAATGGCAGGACCTGTCGGACGAAGAGTATGCTAAGAAAGCTGTAGATTTTACCGACCCCGATGGACGTTTCATCTATTTCGCCCAGTTGCATGGCTGGTTTGAGCAAATCAGTCAGGCTCGTGCCTGCTTCGATATGAAGAGTGAAGAGAACCGAACCCGTCTGGGAGCTTATGATGTTCGTACGGCAGTATATCGTTTCTGCCGAATCCTTGGTGTGACCCCTACTTATCTCTTGGAGGATGGAACAGAACTCACTTCGGCTCTTACGATGGATAAACTGATGTATCGTCCACAATTGCTTTCTGCCATGAAGCGGGGCTCTTTGAGTCAGTGGATGGCAGTGTTCTATCATGAAGACCCGTTCCAAGATTTCAGTGAGACTTATAGCTACGAGCGTAAGTTGGAAGAATGGATTTATGCCTTGGGTGAGATTGACCAGAATCAGTATTATTTCAAGCGTTATGGCAACGCCAAAGAGGAAACGGCCCAGAAGTATCAGGAAGTTCGTCAGGGCTTTAATAAGGCAAAGTCGAAGGAGAGCCGCTGGCGTTACATATTCTATGGATTGTGTGCTGCATGGGTGTTACTGTTGCTCATCTGCGGCATTTCTGAGCCTGGACGTCAGTATATTTTCCAACACTCGATGATGACTATCGGTCTGCCAGTTGGAGGTATGACGGCTATCATCGTTGGTCTGCGAGCATACTTCCGCGGCTATGGCTTTGTGATGTCGTGCTTGTGGGGATTGTTGGGTATGATATCATCTTATATTCCGATTCTCATTCTCAGGACGGTTGATGCTTCGGCACCTTCTTTGTTCATTCCTGCGATTATTATTATTACCTTATTATATATGGCAGTATGTCACCTCACGGATTACCGTAGCGACTCAAAGGGTGACAACCAGTTGATCAACGAGGTGATGGAGGACGACATCAAGTCGACACTCATCGAGCCGCTGTTCTATACGTTCAAGCAGAAGACGTTTAAGTTCAAGGGTTCGAAATTCGGTTTGCTCGATGACGTCACCAATCAGGTGCGTTCTCTCAGCGGTGAATCTGTACTACACTATATTCTGTGGAGTATCATGGTTGCCATATTGCTGATGGAAATGATAGTATTCAGTCCTAAACTCATGAATCGTTCTAATCCCGATGCAGAAAACATACGTGTGAATCCTGCTGAGGTTGTCGAAAAGATACAAGAAGATGTGGAACAGAAAGACGCTGAGCCGGAAGAAGCAGAAAAAGATGCTGCTGGCAAAGAGGACGTTAAAAAGAGTGTAGAATAAAGATATTAAGAAATATGATATGTGAGCATTGTCATAAAGAGAACCGCTCAATAGCCAAGTTCTGCCGGTGGTGTGGAAAACCACTTGTTTCGCAAAACGTGCTTGACCGCATGGTAGGACTTAGCGATGTGAAACAACAGCTGAAGACGGTTGTTGATACCTATACCTATCTGCATTCGCGTAAGGACATCATGAATGTCCGTTTAAGCGTCAATGCAATTATTATAGGTGAGACGGGAACGGGTAAGACAGCATTGGCCGAAGTGATTCGCGACTACTTCTACCAGCATAAGATTATCGAGAAACCTAAGTTGACGATGGTTGATGCGGTAGACTATCAGCGTTTCGTCGACAAGTGGGACGATAATGTGAAGAAAGCCAAGGACGGCATTCTGTTCTTCGACAATGTACAGAAGCTGTTGCCAGACCGCTATTCCAATCAGGTGAACCCGCTTGACAAACTATTTGTCGAGATGGATAAGTGGGATGAAAACCCCATTGTCATGATTGCCGGATTACCTAAGGGCCTTGACGACTTCCTGACGGCAAACCCTGCTGCTCAGAACCGTTTCAAGTACACATTCCGTCTGCCGACCCCAGGCTATCAGGAACTGTGCGACATCTGTAAAATGGAACTGCGTACCAAATACGGTATTGCAGCCTATACGCCGGAAGCCGACCATAAACTGATACGTTTCTTCCAGTATCAGGTGAAGATCAAGGACGAGACTTTCGGATATGCCCATGTTGCCGTCAAGACTGCTGAGGATATCTTTACCTCGTTTATCAGTCGTGGCGCAGAGGCCGTCATGGTGGAAGAACAGGACATTCGTGGCTATGTTCCCGAGGAGCGTTCGTTGGAGGATATCCTTAGCGACCTCGACCGCTATATCGGTATGGACGAGGTGAAGAAAGCCGTTCGCGAGATTGCCTTCACCGTTCACAACAGTGTACAGCGTGCTCAGCGAGGACTGGGCGAACAGGAGAAGTCAGGCATTCATATTGTGCTGACAGGTAATCCTGGTACAGGTAAGACAACCATTGCCCGCAAGTTGGGTGAGATACTGGAATCCATTGGCTATCTGGATAGTGGCCACGTTGTCGAAGTCGACCGCTCGAAGATGGTCAGTCCCTATCAGGGTGAGACGCCAAAGGTTGTTGACCGTTTGTGTGACAAGGCAATGGGCGGAATCCTCTTTGTTGATGAGGCCTATACGCTGGCGCCTTTGAGTCAGAGTGGCGATAAAGACCAGCAGGGCACGCAGGCTTTGGAGCAGTTGATGAAACGTATGGAAGACGACCGTGGTAAGTTTGTGGTCATTGCTGCCGGCTATCGTCAGGAGATGGACAATCTGTTCCGTATCAATCCTGGCGTGCGTAGTCGTTTCAGCTATTTCCTCAATATCGACGACTATACGCCCGATCAGTTGTTCCAGATTATGAGTGTCTTTGCCAAGGAGAAGAAATACGTGTTTACGGATGAGGCCAAGGAACTGACGCTTAAGATGATAACCGAGCTCTACAACTCGCGTGACAAGGACTTTGCCAATGGTCGTACGATGCGTCAGCTCTTCGACAAGATTGTTGCCAAGCAGGCTGAACGTCTGCAGAAGGTTGACATTTCGACCCTTACCAATGAGCAGATGATGACCATCGACGTGCCCGATATTCCTTACGAGGCTCCGAAGACTGTCGATTACAAGGAGTGTCTGTCGAAACTCAACGGTATGGTTGGTCTTGCTGCCGTCAAGAAGGAAATTTCCAATCTGGCAGCATTCCTCAACCTGCAGATACGCCGTGGCGAAACCAATACCTTCCAGGGCAAGCACTACGTCTTTACAGGTAATCCCGGTACAGGTAAAACCACTGTTGCACGTATCATGGCAGACGTATTCCGCACGTTGGGCATCCTCTCTCGTGGACAGCTGATAGAGGCCGACCGTGCTAAGCTCGTGGCAGGTTATTCGGGCCAGACGGCTATCAAGACCAATCAGCTCATTGACTCGGCGATGGGTGGTGTGTTATTCATCGATGAGGCTTACACGTTGAAGTCGAGCGATCAGGATTCCTTCGGTTCCGAAGCTATCGACACGCTGCTCAAACGTTTAGAGGATGACCGTGGTAAGTTCATCTGTATCGTTGCGGGTTATACCGACCAGATGCACGATTTCATTGACACGAACCCAGGACTGAAGAGCCGCTTTACGCAGACCATTCATTTCGACGACTATACGCCTGATGAACTGACTGAAATCTTCATCAATCTGGCGAAGGGTAAGAATTTCACCATCGATGAAGAGACACAAGCTGCCATCCACCGTCAGTTCGAACAGCTCTACCTGCGTCGCGACAAGAACTTCGGCAATGCCCGTGAAGCTCGTCGTATGTTTGATCAGGCTGTCGAGAAGCAGAGCCAGCGACTCGTTGGCATGATGGGCAATCCCGACTTCAAGGACGACGATATGTACCGCATTACCACTGCCGACCTTGAGGTCGCTCAGGCCGAGAAGGCTCGTCCGCTCGACGAGGTTCTCAACGAGCTCGACGAATTCATCGGCATGCGTTCTGTCAAGAATATGATCCGTCGTCTGGCTGTTCAGAGCATGTTCATGAAGCAGCGTGCCGCCATGGGTGCCGGTAAGGTGCAGCAGATGTCAATGAACTTCATTCTGACAGGTAACCCCGGTACAGGTAAGACGTCGATTGCACGCAAGATGGGTGAAGTACTCCAGTCTATGGAGATCCTGCCTACCAGCCGTGTCATTGAGGCCAGCCGTGCTACCCTCGTTGGTAAGTATATGGGTGAGACCCCGAAGATTGTTAATAATATGTGCGACAAGGCGATGGGTGGTATCCTGTTCATCGACGAAGCCTACACGTTGTCCTCGGAGAACGACCAGTATGGTAAGGAAGCCATCGACACGCTGATGAAACGCATGGAGGACGACCGCGGTAAGTTCGTCGTCATTGCTGCAGGTTACAAGGACGAGATGGAGACCTTCTTGGCTGTTAACCCGGGTCTCGCAAGTCGCTTCAGCCATAAGATGCATATCGACGACTATAACGAAGACGAGCTGTTGGCAATCTTCAAGAAGATGGCCTCCAAGGACAATTACAAGCTGTCGCCTGAGGCCGAGTTCAAACTCATGGATCTCATCTGCCGTAAGGTCATCAGCAAGAGCAGTTCCTTCGGCAATGCCCGTGAAATGCGAAATATGCTCGATGCCACCATCCAGCAGCTCTCTATGCGTGTCAGTGCGATGAATCAGTCTGAGATAACGCAGGAGACTTATCAATTGATTATGCCAGAAGATATTAAAGAAGAGATATGATTATTTGCCCAAGTTGTAAAGAAGAGATAGAAGAAGAGTCTCACTACTGTGACCAGTGCGGACAGGAACTTGTCTATTGTACCAGTTGTGGACGTGTCGGTATGGGACGTCGCTGCACCTATTGCGGTGGATTGATGGCTGGTGTCGACGAACAGAACGGTCAGCAACAGGCTGCTGCTCCTAATCAGCAAGCTGTCGCGCAATCTACCAATGCTTCGCCATTGATTACGTCGCGTTGTGCCGAGCCTGTCGGTTCTCAGATGCCCGTGCAGAATGGCGTTCCGACCCTGACGTTGTATAATCCCAGTCTCGACATCCGTATGGTGGGTGTCAACGGTGCCATCATTGGCCGTCGCCAGGGACCATACCAGCAGCTGTTCGAGGGTAACATGTATATTTCCGGCGTTCATGCTCAGCTCATTTACAAGCCCGACGCAGGATGGTGCATCATTGACAAGCATTCTTCTAATGGTACGAAGTTGAACCAACGCGATCTTCTGCCCGATGTTCCCATGTCTATCAAGGCTGGCGATATCGTGACGCTGGCCAATATCAATCTTCAGGTCAGTATCAGCTAAAGCGTGAAAGATAGTTTTTAGGAAAATATTGATATGAGTATCATCAAACTGACAGCCGCCAGTAGGATTGGCTGTGTGAGAACAAATAATGAGGACATGATTCTCGCCTACGATAAACTCGTGCGCAGCGATGTCTACGCTACGGAGTTTGCATCCGAGAATATGGACCGTTTCGTCATTGCCTTAGCCGACGGGATGGGAGGACACAATGCTGGCGAGGTGGCCAGTTCGGACGTATTGGAAAACCTGCAGTTCTACATCAACGACCTGCCTCGTGGGCTCGCTTCCGGCGAACTGATGGAGAAGTTGGACGAATGGTTGCAGTCTGTCAACCAGATTATTGCCTCAAAGGGTCATGTCAATCCAGAGATGGCCGAGATGGGTACGACGCTCGTGGGTGTTGTCTTCTACAACAACAAGTACTACTGGATGAATTGCGGCGACAGTCGCCTCTATCGTCTCCGCGACGGCGTGTTGGAACAGATTTCCAACGACCATTCATTGAGCAATCAACGTGGCGAGAAGAAGCACTCGAACATCATTACAAACTGCATCGGTGCAGGCATTCGTCAGCCCTATCTCGACCTCTTTGAGTTTACTGACGATTTTCTGTCGGGCGACACTTATATGCTTTGTTCCGACGGTCTCAACGATATGATTTCCGACAAGCATATCACCGAATTGTTGCTCGAGGGCGCCAATGCCAACCTGCTCTGCGAGGCAGCCATCGATGCTGGCGGCTACGACAATGTCTCGGTGTGTGTCTTTTCAGTTCAACCATTAAGCTAAGCGTTTATGCCTTTACGATTACCCGATAAATTACCTGCCATAGAATTGCTGAAGCATGAGAACATCTTCGTGATGGACGATTCGCGTGCCCATAATCAGGACATCCGTCCGTTGAAGATTGCCATCCTGAACCTCATGCCGCTGAAGATTACGACGGAGACCGACCTGATACGTCTGCTGTCCAATACACCGTTGCAGTTGGAAATCAGTTTCATGAAACTCCGCAGCCATACGCCGAAGAATACGCCCATTGAACACATGATGATGTTCTACCGCGATTTCGAACAGATGCGCAACGAGAAATACGACGGCATGATTATCACCGGTGCGCCCGTCGAGACACTCGACTTCGAGGACGTTACCTATTGGGACGAGATGCAGGACATCTTCCTGTGGGCTCGTACGCACGTGTGGAGCACGATGTACATCTGCTGGGCGGCGCAGGCCGGACTCTATTTCCATTATGGTGTGCCGAAGTATCCGCTCGAGAAGAAGATGTTCGGCATCTTCCCGCAGCAGATGCTCGAACCACAACTGCCTATCTTCCGTGGATTCGACGATTTGTTCATGATGCCTCATAGCCGTCATACCGAGCTTCATCGCGACGACATCCTGGCGCGACCCGAACTGACGTTGCTCGCCGAATCGAAGCAGAGCGGAGTCAGCATGGTCATGGCTCGTGGAGGCCGTGAGTTCTTCATCACAGGTCATCTCGAGTATGCTCCCGACACGCTCGACAAAGAGTATCGCCGCGACAAGGATGTGCGCGACGATGTGGAGTTGCCGTTGAATTATTACCGCAACGACGACCCCTCGCAGGAGCCGCTTGTCACATGGCGTGCACATGCCAACTTGCTGTATAGCAACTGGATAAACTATTACGTCTATCAGGAGACACCATACGATATTAATGCGATCACTTGAACTGCTGGCACCCGCCAAGAATCTGGAGTGTGGCTTGGCAGCCATCGATCATGGTGCCGACGCCGTCTATATCGGTGCGTCGCGCTTCGGTGCACGTGTGGCGGCAGGCAATTCCGTCGACGACATCCGGCAGCTCTGCCTCTACGCCCATCAGTTTGCGGCGAAGGTCTATGTCACCGTCAACACCATCATCTACGACAATGAGTTGGAAGCAACCCGTCAGTTGCTTGCCGAACTGTCTGATGCCGGCGTCGACGCCATCCTCGTTCAGGATATGGCCGTACTTTCGCTACTCTCTGACCGCTCACCTCTGACCTCTGACCTCTCATTCCACGCCTCCACGCAGACCGACAACCGCACAGTTGAAAAAGTGCGCTGGTTGCGCGACGTGGGCTTTCGCCGTGTGGTCCTTGCCCGCGAACTCTCTGCCGACGAGATTGCTGCCATCCACGAGGCCGTGCCCGATGTCGAACTCGAGGTCTTCGTTCATGGCGCGCTGTGCGTCAGCTATAGCGGCTTGTGCTACGCCTCCGAACACTGCTTCGGCCGTTCCGCCAACCGCGGTGCCTGCGCGCAGTTCTGCCGCATGAAGTTCGACCTCATCGATGCCGATGGCCGTGAACTGGAACACCAGCGTCACCTGCTCTCGCTGAAGGATATGAACCTGAGCAGTCACCTGCAGGAACTCGTCAATGCCGGTGCGACGTCGTTTAAGATTGAGGGCCGCTTGAAGGATGCTGCCTATGTGAAGAATGTCACTGCGGCCTATAGCGAGGCGCTCAACGCCATCATCCGCCAGCATCCCGACCGTTACTGCCGTGCCTCGCGCGGACAGTGCACCTACACCTTCCGTCCCGACTTGTACAAGACCTTCAATCGTGGTTTTACCACTTATTTCCTGCATGGTCGCCAGCCGGACATCTTTTCGCCCGACACGCCCAAGGCATTGGGTGAGTATGTCGGACGCGTCAAGGAACTGCGCCGCGACTCGTTCAATGTCGCAGGCACGGCGACGTTTGCCAACGGCGACGGACTCTGCTTCTTCAATGCCGACAACGAGTTGGAGGGCTTCCGTGTCAACCGCGCTGAAGGCAACCGCCTCTTTCCGCAGCAGATGCCGACGAATCTCCATCCGGGTGTGTCGCTCTATCGTAATAACGACCAGCAGTTCGAACGTCTGCTCAGTCGTCCCAGCAGTGAGCGTCGCATTCTCATCCGCTTGTCTCTTGGCGTCACGTCCGATGGCTTCTCGCTCTCCGCGGAACCTGTCGGAACACCGGCCGCAACGCCGGTTGAGGTTACCATCGCCTGCGAACACCAACAGGCCGCCAAACCTCAACACGATAACATCGTCCGCCAGCTGTCGAAACTCGGTGGCACGATTTACGAGTGTAGTGGGGTAGACCTCCCCGACAGTTTCGGCCATTTCATTCCTAACAGCACTTTGACCGACCTCCGTCGTCGTCTCGTGGAAGCGCTTAACGGGGACGGTTCTCGTTGTGTCATGGCTATGACACAGGAGAACCGTCCCCAATATGTCCCACCGCATTTCTACGACCACCCTTATCTCTACAACATCGCCAACCGCCTCTCGTGCGAGTTCTATGGCGTCGATGCCCCTACGGCCTACGAACTGCGTGGCGGCGACGGTCCCATCATGCAGTGCCGTCATTGTCTGCGTTATGCGCTGGGCCGTTGCCGGAAGAACCCCGCCGACCGTTCGACCGTTGAATGGCGTGAGCCGCTGTTCCTGCGTTTAGGCGACGGTCGCCGTTTCCGTCTGGAGTTCGATTGCAAACATTGTCAGATGAATGTCTATGCCGAGGATTAGGATATACATATTGCTTACGCTGGTAGCCATGATGCTGACGGGTTGCTACAACCACGGACAGCGCACGCCCGACGCATGGGACCTCACCGAGCAACAGCTCGACTCCATCTCGTTCTCCACGACGCATCACTACACCCAGAACTACAACTTCGTGGTGACGACAGGCAGTCTGCCGCTGGCCGACAACCTGCCCGACATGGCCTTCGACACCATGTACGTCGTGCGTGGCGAACGCGTCGTCGTGGCAGAGATCACCACCGTGCCTACCGACTCCATCGACTCCGTATGGGTCAAGGTGGCGCGCGACCAGGTGACGCAGGGATGGATTCGCGAGAGCGAGTTGCTCAAGGGCGTGTCGCCCGACGACCCCATCTCCCAGTTCATCGACCTCTTCTCCAACACCCACCTGCTCATCTTCCTCGCCTTGTGCGTCATCGTGCTGGCCTTCTATGCCATGCGCCGACTGTTTCGACGCCGTGCATACATCGTCCATTTCAACGATATCGACTCGTTCTATCCCACGGCTCTGTGTCTGCTGGTGGCTGCTTCGGCCACGCTCTATGCCTCCATCCAGATGTTCGGTGCCGAGTCGTGGCGACATTTCTACTACCACCCCTCGCTCAATCCCTTTGCCCTGCCCGTCCATCTCGGCATTTTCGTGGCGTCGGTGTGGGCACTCATCATCGTGGGTCTTGCAACTGTCGATGACGTGTTCCACCAATTGCCTGCCACCGATGCCGTGCTCTATTTGGCAGGACTCTCGGCAGTATGTGCTGTCGATTACGTCGTGTTCAGTATCTTTACGCTTTACTACGTCGGCTATGCCTTGTTCATAGCCTACGCCGTCTTCGCCATCACTCGCGCCAGAGCCACGTTGCGAGGGCGTTAATCCAACGGATGGAAATGTGGAACCAGCGATATGCGCTGACCTCCTTGCCGCCGAATTTCAGGATGAATTCGCGATAGGGATTCTTGCGGAACGGCAGTCCGACGTCCATAAACCTTATGTGCTCCCATCCCTCGGCGTGCGCGTTGCGGATGGTGTGCCAATAGGTCACCGCATTCGGGTGCAGCGGTGCATAGCTCTTACGTCTCGCCGCACTATACCATAGGTAGGCGTCCTTCCCCGAATACACCAGCATCGAACATCCGATGACCTTCTGCTTGTATTTCGACACAAACAGCTTCGCATGTCCGCTGTCCATCAGTCCGCGAAACAGCTGGTCGGCGGGAATAAACCGTCGCGGCTTCAGCCAGTGGTGGTGGTGCATCAGTTTCGAAAACTGTCGAAACTCCTCATCCGTCTCCACCGCCTTCGTATAGATGCCGCGTCTGGTGGCGGCATCAATGCGCTTCAGCAGTCTTGGCGATATGCGTTCCTCCGGCGTCCGCGAGTGCAGCGAGTTGTGCACCTTCATCCATTTCACGGGGAAGAACTCAGCCTTGCGCAGCGTACGGTATCCGAACATCTTTTCGCTGAGGTTGCTGATTTCGAAATACAGCACTTTGTTGTTCAGCCGTTTCTTCACCGCCTTCAGCATCGCGGCAAACAGCTCGTCCTTGCGGCTCGCCGCAGCTGCCGGCGTGTCGTCCGCGCTGCCCTCGGCCGTGTATTCCCCTTCGCCTAACACGCGCGCGTGCATATATATATAAGGTGGCAGCCACGACCGGCGCGTCCGCACCGTCACCAGCATGTGGCCCACGACGTGCTTCTCCGCCGGCTCACCGTCTGGCGCAGCGTCGTCGAAGGCCACAACCATCAGCGGCCGTTGCCGCGGTGTCGCCTCCAGCACAGCCATCAGTTCCGTGCTATGGAAGAAATCCTCGCACGTCATCTCCGGCACCTCTACCGCCTTCTCGTATATCTTTACCGTCACCATTTCGCCTGCGAAGATACGAATAAAAAACGAACCCACCATCACGAATGGCCCGTTTTTTTGTTTTTTTTTCATACTTAGTGCAATATTTTGGAGATTGAGGTCGTATATATAAGTAGATAAGAAAAAAATAAATGGCTGAAATAGACATAGACCTGATAAAGGGACTGCGTGAACAAAGTCCCAAAGCCCAACGACAGGCGCTCGCACGCTATGGTAACGAGGTCTTCGCAATGGTAGCGAGGATGTTGCCTGCGACAGAGGATGCCGAGGAGGTGTATCAGGACGTGTTTGTGAAAGTGTTTAGAAACATCGCGACATACGACGCCGAGAAGTCAGCACTCCGTACGTGGATATCACGCATAGCCTACAACGAGGCTGTCACGTGGTTGAGGCATAAGCGCCAACCGGTGATTTACTTCGAAGACCGCGAGGGTAGGACCGAGCAACTGTCGGATGCGGAGGTGGAAGAGACGCTGGGCCACGCCAACGAAGAAATGGTACAGCTGATTCGTGCAGCGTTGAAGCACTTGCCGCCTGAGGAACGAGCCATCGTCACGATGTTCTACTACGAAGAGATGAGCCTGAAAGAGATAGCCTACGTCACAGAGTCGATACCTACGACGGTGGCTTCGAAGCTCAGCAGAACGAGAAAGAAAATATGTAAAATCATCAAAATGTTGCAATCATGACAGAGGAGAAAATCAATGCCTTCAGACAGACGGACGCGAACCTGCGCAACGCCCTCGAAATGGACGAAGCAGAACGCCCGCAGATGCCTGCCGACCTCAACGAACGACTGATGCAGCGCATGGCCAAAGAAGATAAGCAGCCACGTCGCATCGTCTGGCCTTGGATTGCTGCTGCTTGTGTGGCTGGCATCATGGTGATATGGCTCATGCCGTCTAAGGATTTTTCTGCGGATGTCGTTGCAGAGAATACGGTCATCGAGCAGCCTATCAATAGTAATAAGGTGGAAGAAACCTCAGTGGAGAAGGTAGAAACCTCAGTGGAGAAGGTAGAAACGGAAACCCCAGCACCAATAGACTCTCTAGTGAAGGTGAAGAAAATCAAGGTGAAAACCACCATCGCAAAAAGCGACGCTGCCCTCTTGGCACAGGAAACACCAACGGCTCAAACCCCAGCGGCTGAAACCACAACGATGCCAGCTGTCGAAGAACCCCCAAAGGAATTAGCTGTTGCCGAGACCGTAAAGCCTCAGGAAAAGGTGGTAATGCTCACCGAACGCGACATTCCGATAACCCGTCCGGAGAACTACAAATACACTCCCGAGGAGCTCGCCCTGATGAAGAAGCAGGCCAACGAAGCCTACCTGAAATGGGCGCAACTGGAACTTGAGATTGCAAAATACAATTTAGAACAAACAGCTCAAAAATAAGAATCATATGAAACGCTTTTTTATCATGCTGCTTATAGCTTGCAGCGCCATAACAACCGCCAGTGCCGATCCTACGGCTACCCCGCAGAATAAGGCAGAGAGTGTCATCCGGAGTCTGGAAGGTATCATCGCATTTTATGCTGAGGAGGGAGGCCAGACACTGTCCGTCATCAAAAATCCTGAAACAGGTCTTGTTGAGGCAAGTGAACGCATCGCACCATTCACCTGTGAGAAAGAAGACCTGTGGAGCATACCCATCGGATTCCGCGATGATGAGCCTTTGTCGTATCAATACATGCACCTGCTGCCAGGCAATACAGAACTATTCACCCTGAAGGTGGTGACTAACAACGGACAGAAGAGCAAGGATGTACGTATTCGCACCAATAGTAAGCAGGAGATGTGGTTCATGTGCTGCAAGAACCCTGACAACCCGCAGTTGCGCGATGTATACGCCATCGTGTGGGAAGAAACCAAGAATAATAATGTCGCGGGTACCGTCTATATGATTACCTCGCTGCGTCCTGACATGTACGAGAAAAACATGACTGGAGCAAGTCTCGTGAGCGACAATAAAAACACGTTCACGATTGACGGACGTGTGGGCTATGACCTGAACGATTCCCTTTATGTGATCTATATGGCTGATTCAGCTGAAGAACTGGACAATGTGGCTGACGATGCCTATGTTGCAACGATGCCTGTGGTGAACAAACGCTTCAGCTTCAGTGTGCAGCTCGACAAGCCCAAGGTGGGTCGTATCCGTACCGTGATGCCCGACGGCTCGCTCTGCAAGTTATGGACGAACCTCGACTTTGTGCCTGGCGAAACGTACCGCATCACCACCCACAACGGGTACTACGACGAGGATCGCGACTATGAGCAGCGTGTGGGCCGCTATTCTGGCCATAGCCTTCTAAACAATCTGCAAAGACGTGGCATTGATGACCAATCGGTAGAGGTTTCAGGCAAAGTGCCTGAACAGTTCAGAACTGTCGCTTCAGATCCACGTCTGGTCTGGAGAAACTCGCTTACTGCACAGCAACAGGCACAGCTTAAACTGAAGGCTGAACTGGTGGAGATGGATATAGAAAACATTAAGGCCAAATATCAAATGATTGGTGAGATTATGGGCGGCTTCAGAAGTCGTGACAGAATCATGTTAATCTTTGACCAGATTCTCCAGCAGAACAAAGAGTTGGACAAGAAATATCAGGATGTCATTAAACTGGCAAAGAAGCTGAACTGTCCTGTCGAAGAAATGCCGAACCTTTACAAGGAAATCCTGAAATTCTATACTGAGCAGAACAAGACTCTCGTAGACCTCTACAAAGACAGCATCACCAATGGAAAATCCATCCGCAAACTCCATGAGTACGTCACCAAACAAACGGAGAAATACATCAAAGAAATGGAGAATTCCCTTAAATGAAGGATGCCCGCAATAACACTGCGGGCATCTTAGTTTATAAAGCGCGAAGCCATTGCTGCTGGGCTCGTTTTTATTTAGAGTGTGACGCCGTTTTTGAAGATGGAAATCTCGCGGTAGCCGTTCTCCTCGTTGCGGGCTTTTTCGCCAGAGGCGACGGCAAGGACCTTGTCGATGAATTCGGGAACGAGTTCCTGCATGGTGCGGCCTTCGACGAGCTGTCCGGCGGAGAAATCGACCCAGTGGGGCTTGTTCTTGGCGAGTACGGGATTGGTGGCGACCTTCATGGTGGGCACGAAAGTGCCGAAGGGCGTGCCGCGGCCGGTGGTGAAGAGTACGATGTGGCAGCCGCAGGAGGCGAGGGCCGTGGAGGCTACGAGGTCGTTGCCGGGGGCGGAGAGCAGGTTCAGGCCGTTGGCCGTGAGGCGGTCGCCATACTCCATGACACCGCTGACGGGAGCCTTACCGCACTTCTGGGTGCATCCGAGGGCTTTGTCCTCGAGGGTGGAGATGCCGCCGGCCTTGTTGCCAGGCGAGGGATTCTCGCCGACGGGTTCGCCGTGGGAGAGGAAATAGTTCTTGAAATTGTTGATCATCGAGACGGTCTGCTGGAACAGCTCGGGGGTCTCGCAACGGTTCATGAGGATGGTTTCGGCACCGAACATCTCGGGAACCTCGGTGAGCACGCTGGTGCCACCCTGAGCCACGAGCCAGTCAGAGAATTCGCCGACAAGTGGATTGGCGGTGATGCCACTGAAACCGTCGGAGCCACCACACTTCAGACCGACGCGGAGCTTGGAGACGGGAACATCCTCGCGCTTGTCCTGTGCGGCCTGGGCATAGAGTTCGCGGAGAATCTGCATGCCAGCCTCAATCTCGTCGCCTTCAACGCGCTGAGTGACGAGCAGCTTAATACGCGACTTGTCGTAGTCGCCAAGCATGGCCATGAAGTCCTCTGGCTGGTTGTTCTCGCAGCCGAGGCTGAGCACGAGCACGCCACCGGCATTGGGGTGGAGACAGATGTCGCGCAGTACCTTGCGGGTGTTTTCGTGGTCCTCGGAGAGCTGCGAGCAGCCGTAGTTGTGGTGCCAGGTCCAGATGGCGTCGACGTCGCGTCCACCGGTTTCTTGCATTAGGCGGTGGGCAAGGTTTTCAGCAATGCCGTTGACGCAGCCGACGGTGGGCACAATCCATATCTCGTTACGCACGCCGACGTCACCATTCTTGCGAACATAACCCTTAAAGGATCTGTTTTCGTTTTTGATTGTAAGTGGTTCGTCGACAGGCTGATACGTGTATTCGAGCGTTCCGCTGAGGTTGGTCTTGAGATTGTTCTCATTGACCCAGTCACCGGCCTTCATGTCCTGACGGGCATGACCGATGGGGTAGCCGTACTTGATAATGTTTTCGCCTTCTTTGACGTCGGTGATGAGTACTTTGTGACCTGCAGGAGTGTCCTGATTCAACGTGATTTGCTTGCCGTCGACGGCGATGATGTCGCCCTTCTTTTTCGGTGAGAGACATACGACAACACTGTCGGCGGGATTAATTTTCAGAAATGTAGCTTGTTCCATAATTGAATTTGTTTTAGTATTTGTTTATATAATTTATCCGATATTTTTGCGGCGGTAGAAATCGATGTTCTCCTTGGTGAGGAGTTCGATGGGCATGTAGTTGACAGGCTCGACTTCCTTTTTGAGGACGATGGCCTGAAAGAGCGTCTCGACGCAGGAATAGCCCTGCATGAAGGCGTGCTGTGCGATGAGGAACGAGATAGAGCCCTGACGGACGCACTCAGCATTCTTGGGTACCATGTCGTAACCCATGATCTGGACATTGCGACGGTTGGACCTGAGCAGGAACTCGCCCACGAGATGGGCCTTGGAATTGAACGTGATGCAATGGTGGACCAGTGGGTGGGCAGTGAAGAAATCCTCGAGTATGACGTCGTACTTGTCGCGTTTGTCGTCGAGCGAGAGGTTAACCTCATGGATGGTGACGGAGGGGAAGTGGTCGTGCATGTAATGGCGGAAACCAGTCTCGCGGTTTTCCTGCTGCTTGGATGCCACGTTGCCGTTACGCATCTGTTTCATGAGCATAATCTCCTTCTCGCGCGGGGCCAGCATCATGAGCATGCGGGCAGCAAAGAAGCCGGAGGCGAAGGAGTCCTGACCAAAGAATGACAGCGGCTTGAGGTCGGGCATGTAGGAGTCAAGCAGGATGAACGGGATGTTGCGCTCGTGCATCATGTCGGTATAGCGGCGGGTAACCTCAATCGTTGACGGTACGATGATGACGCCATCGGGTTCCTGCTTGAGTGCCTCGTTCATGACCTTGGCGAAGGTTTCGGGCGAGAAACGGTTGTAGTAAAGTACTTTGTTGGAGATACGGAAGTCGCGGTAGCGTTCGCAGCACATCTGCTCGCCTTCTTCTACCTCTTCCCAGTAAGCCTCTGACTCGTGTTTGGGGATGATGCTGACGAAATGGTAGTCACGGTTGTAGGCCAATGCCGATGCATACACGTTGGGCTTGTAGTCCATTTCCTCGAGTGCCTTCTGCACTTTCTCGAGTGCCTTTGGCGACACGTTGGGACGATTGTGAAGTACGCGGTCGACGGTGCCGGTAGAAACGCCGGCACGTTCGGCAATGTCTTTGATTCTGGTCTTTTCTTTTGACATATTGTTGTTCTGTTTAGTTTTCTTTGGGTTCCAGCGCGGCCTGCGGTTCGTCTGGCTGCGGCTCTTGGTTGGCATCTTCGTGGTGCTCCTTGGGAATGGAGACTGGATTGCCGTACTCGTCGACGACTATTTCGGCGTCGTCAATGCCGAGGCTGTCAACGGCTAGCGAATCGCTATCGGCCGGTGCCATGAAGTAGCCGCCACACTCGTAATCTGCGGGTAATACGGCGATGTTGTCGGGTCTCTTGAACCGGGTGCGGTACTGGCTGAACTGCTTGTCGTTGAGGACTGAGCCGAGGAAATAGCCGCAGATGGGCAGTGCCGTGCGGTTGCCTTGTCCGAGCTGACCGGTGCGGAAATGGATGCAGCGGTATTCGCCACCGACCCATGCACCGCAGACGAGGCGCGGCGTGGTGCCGACGAACCAGGCATCGGAGTGGTTGTTGGAAGTGCCGGTCTTGCCGCCGAAGTCGGTATCGTTGTTGGCATTGCCGACGAATCCACGCAGGCGGGACGACGTGCCACTCATACCGCCCATGAGCAACTGTTGGACGTAGAAGGCACTCTTGGGCGAAAGTGCCTGACGCGGTTCGGCATTGGCTTCGTAAATGACGTTGCCCTCGCGGTCCTCAATCTTCGTGACGAGCACGGGGTTAATGGCCTTGCCGTCGTTGACAGGCGTGCAATAGGACGAAACGAGTTCGAGCAGGTTGACGTCGCTGGCTCCGAGGGTGAGTGACGGTGTGGGGTCGAGCTTCGACTTGATGCCCATGTCGTGAGCGGTGCGGACAATGCGGTCGATGCCGACCTCCTGACCGAGACGGACAGCAACGCTGTTGATACTCATGGCAAAGGCCTGTTTCAGCGTGATGTTCATATTCGAGAAATGGCCGTCGGCATTGGTAGGAGCCCACGTAACTTCCTTGCCGTGGTCCATGACTTTCATGGAGAAATATTCGTCGCGACGGGTGTCGCAAGGGGTGATACCTTGATTCATGGCCTCGGAATAGACGAAGAGTTTGAAGGTAGAGCCCGGCTGGCGCATGGCCGTCACCTTGTCGTATTTCCATGTCTTGAAATCGACGTCGCCTACCCATGCCTTGACGTGTCCCGTCTGTGGTTCGATAGCTACAAAACCGCAGTGCATGAAGTGCTCCATGTAGCGGATGCTGTCGAGGGTGGAGATTTCCTTCTCTACAAAACCATTCTCGTAGTCGAAGAGCTTGACGGGGTGGGGGAGGTTCAGATAGTAGTCGATGGAGTCCTGATTGCCGTCGTACTTCTGCGAGAGCATGCGGTAGACGGGCAGTTTCTTAGCGATATCTTCAATGAAATGAGGTATCTCGATGTGGCGTTCGTCCTGCCAGGGATTGACGTTGCCCCAATGCTGGTTGAAAGTCTTCTGCACCTCTTTCATCTGCTTGACGGCAGCCTCCTCGGCATAGTGCTGCATGCGCAGGTCGAGGGTGGTATGAATCTTCAGACCTTCGGTGTAGTAGGCGTAGGCACGGTCGTCACCATAGTATTCCTTGCACCACTGCTTCATCCAGTCGGCAACGGCCTCGCGGAAGTAGTTGGCCTCGCCGTCGTAGGCATTCTCCACACTGTAGTCGAGCTTGATTTCGGTCTGTTTCAGCGAGTCGCAGGCTTCGGGTGTGAGGTGGCCGTGGGTGCGCATATTGTCGAGTACGACATTGCGGCGACTGAGGGCATTCTTCGGATTGATGCGCGGATTATAATAGGTGGTGGCCTTGAGCAGTCCTACGAGTATGGCGGCCTGCTCGGTGGTCATGTGCTTAGGCGTGGTGCCGAAATAGGTCTTGGCAGCCGTCTTGATGCCGAAGGCGTTGGAGCCGAAGTCGACGGTATTGGCATACATGGTGATGATTTCCTCCTTGGAGAAGTACCACTCGAGCTTGTAGGCCGTGATCCACTCCTTGCTCTTCATGATGAGCATTTTCAGTCCCGGGATGTTGCCAAGCAGTCCGGTAGAATACTGGGTGCGGACGCGGAAGAGGTTCTTGGCCAACTGTTGGGTGATGGTGGATGCTCCGCGGGGTGAACGGTGGAGCACGTAGTCTTTCAGTGCTGCACCGAAGGCCTGATAGTCGATGCCGTGATGTCGGTAGAAACGTTCGTCCTCGGTGTCGACCAATGCATTCCAGAAGGCCTCGTTCACGTCGTCATAGCTGACGGGCATTCGGTTTTCGCTGAAGAATTTTCCGATGAGTTTGCCGTCGGCACTGTATATTTCTGATGCTTCGGCGGGATGGGTATTGCGAACGTCGCTCATGGATGGTGACTTGCCGAAGAGCCACAGGAAATTGAAGTTAACCATGAGCAGGTAGAGGAAGAAGAGCACGACAAGCGTACACAGGGCGGAGAGCGTCTTGATGTACCACTTGCGTCCCTTGTAGAGTCCCTTATACCATTGCCAGGCAGCTGGGAAAGCATAGCAAAGTTTTTTAAATATGTTCATAACCCTATTTTTCTCTTGTTACTTCTATATAATTCAATATTTCGTCCATCTGGTCGGGATGGAACCAACGGACCTCTTCGTCGCGCTTGAACCATGTCAGCTGCTTGCGAGCATAGCGGCGGGTGTTGCCCTTCATGCGTTCTACCGCTTCGTCCAGCGACCACCGCCCGTCCATGTAGTCGAACATCTCCTTGTAACCCACGGTGTTCAGCGCGTTCAGTTGGCGCTGGTCGTAGAGACTCTCGGCCTCGTGGAGCAGTCCTTGCTCCATCATCGCGTCCACGCGCGCGTTAATCCTATTATATAATTCGTCGCGGTCGCGGTTAAGCCCGATTTTCACGATGCGGAACGGCCGCTCCTTCTTGCTCTGGGTACGGAACGAGGTGTATGTGCGTCCCGTCTGATAGCAGATTTCAAGGGCATGGATGACGCGGCGGTAATTCTGGCGGTCGACAATGGCGTAGTGTTCAGGGTCCAGTCGGCGCAGATCCTCGCAGAGTGCCTCCAATCCTTCTTCCTCGTATCGCCGCTTCATCTCCTCGCGGATATCTTCGCGGACGGTGGGGATATCGTCAATGCCGTTGCATACAGCGTCGATATACATCATGCTGCCACCCGAGAGGATGTTTGTGTCTAAGGGTTCCTTTTTCAGAACCTCAAGAACATCTTGCTCGTACATCGAGGCATTGTAATAGTCGTGGATACTTTTGTTACCCACGAAATAATGTTTGGCCTGCTGCAACTGCTCCTCGCTAGGAGCAGCGGTGCCGATGCGCAGCTCGCGATAAATCTGGCGAGAATCGGCATTGATGACAGGCGTATGGTAATGACGGGCGAGCTCGATGGTGAGTGCCGTCTTGCCTACAGCAGTCGGTCCTGTAATGACGACGAGGGTGTTATCTGATGACGCCACGCTTTGAATTTTCAATGAAAGAGCAGACGTACTCCACCTCCTTCGAATCAGGATATTTGGCGCGAGCCTCGGCAATACCGTCCTTCAGTACTCCCTGGGAATAGATGATGCGGTAGGCGTCGTGAATAGCCTCAATGGTTTCGTTGGGGAATCCGCGACGGCGCAGTCCGATGAGGTTCACGCCGGCATAGCGTACGGGTTCCTTGCCTGCAATGACGTATGGAGGAATGTCCTGTGAGGTACGGCTACCGCCCTGGAACATGATATATCCGCCGACATGTAGGAACTGATGAAACAGACAACAGGCTGAGATAATGGCGAAATCGTCGACGATGACCTCGCCGGCAAACTTTGTGGAGTTGCCGATGATACAGCCATTGCCAATCTCACAGTCGTGACCGATATGCATATTCTCCATGAGCAGATTGCCGTTGCCTACTACCGTCTTTCCTTTCGAAGCCGTGCCGCGACTGATGGTGACATTCTCGCGGATGGAGTTGTTGTCACCAATTTCGCATGTAGTCTCTTCTCCCTGGAACTTCAAATCCTGAGGTTTGGTAGAGATGCTGGCACCGGGGAATATCTCGTTGTTGTTGCCGAGACGCGTGCCAAAGTGCAGCGTCACGTTATTCAGCAGTTTGTTATTGTCGCCAATCACCACATTTTTGTCAATGACGCAGAAGGGACCGATGACGTTGTTGTCACCGAGTTTTGCCTCGGGATCAACCACTGCTAAGGGATGTATTTGGTTTGCCATTTTTTTTTATTACGTTATGACGTTATCGTTATGACGGGTTATTTGTTTTTTACGATTTGTGCTGTGAAGGTTGCTTCTGCCACTACGCGGTCGCCAACGAAAATATATCCTTTCATCGATGAGATTCCGTGACGGACAGGAGCTAACAAATCGACCTTGAACAGCAATGTATCGCCGGGAACTACCTTCTGGCGGAATTTAACGTCGTCGATCTTCATGAAATATGTGCTCCAGCGCTCGGGTTCCTCCAGCGTGTTTAATACCAGCAGACCGCCACACTGGGCCATTGCCTCAATCTGCAGCACACCAGGCATCACAGGTTCTTCGGGGAAGTGTCCCTGGAAGAACGGCTCGTTGCCAGTAACGTTCTTGATACCCACAATAGTGGTGGCACCTAGTGAGATAACCTTATCTACCAACTGCATGGGATAGCGGTGGGGCAACAATTCGCGAATCTTGTTGACATCCATTACCGGCTCCTCGTTTGGATCATAGATAGGAGCCTGTATCTCGTGTTTGCGAATTTCCTTTCGTAACTGACGGGCGAACTTGTTGTTGATACTATGACCGGGACGTGTGGCAATAATGCGACCCTTGATGGGTTTGCCAATAAGTGCCATATCGCCAATGACATCGAGCAATTTGTGTCGTGTACATTCGTTCTCCCAAACCAATGGCTTGTGCTGAATGTAACCGAGTTCGTTGGCATCGCGGTGCTCTACACCGAGTTTGTCAGCAAGCCAGTCCAGACGCTCCTGTGTGGTCTGACGTTCATAGATGACGATGGCATTGTCCATATCACCGCCTTTGATGAGGTTAGCCTGCAACAGAGGCTCAATATCTCGTACAAAAACGAAAGTGCGTGCAGCGGCAATCTCCTTGGCAAAATGGTCTATTTTGTCGAGTGTCGCAAACTGCGAATTGATGAATTTCGACTCGAACGAACACATGGCCGTGATAGAGAATTCGTCGTCGGGAAGGATCGTAATGCACGAACCGGTCTGTTCGTCCTTCACCTCAATTTTCTTGCGGATAATATAAAAGTCCTTGGGGGCATTTTGTTCTTCGATACCGATTTCAGCTATCTTTTCTACATACTTGATGGCCGAACCGTCGAGAATGGGAAATTCCGGACCGTTGACCTGTATCAGACAGTTGTCGATGCCCAAAGCATAAAGTGCCGAGAGTCCGTGTTCTACAGTTGATACGCGAGCGTCGCCCTTGCCCAATACAGTACCGCGCTGGGTATCAACCACGTTTTCTGCAATAGCATCGATGGTGGGTTCACCCTCCATGTCGATGCGTTGTATTTTGTAACCGTGATTCTCAGGGGCAGGGTTGAATGTGACAGTCAGGTTCAGTCCCGTATGCAGACCTTTTCCGTATAACGAAAAGCTGCCTTTCAAAGTCTTTTGTTTCATATCTTTTGTTATCTTTCAATTTCTACTATTTTCTTCAGCGCATCAAGTTCACGCTGCAGCTGGGCAATCTGGCGATACATGTCGGGAAGTTTTGCGTCCAAAGCTCTCGCCTTGAAATACATCTTCGGATTGACAGCAGGGGAACCAATCAACGTCTCACCATCGCCTTTGGTATTGCCAATGACACCACACTGGGCACCAATCATTGTCCTGTCGGCGACTTGGATATGACCTGAGAAACCTGCCTGACCACCTACCATACACCATGCGCCAATCTTCGTCGAACCTGCCATTCCGGCTTGTGCCGACATCACGGTATTTTCACCAATCTCGCAATTATGAGCGACCTGGATGAGATTGTCCAGTTTCACGCCCTGATGGATAATGGTCTGACCCATCGTAGAGCGGTCAATACATGTGTTGGCACCAATCTCCACATTGTCTTCGATGATGACCACACCCAACTGCGGAATCTTTTCGTATCCCTCCTGATTGGGGGCGAAACCGAAGCCGTCGGCACCAATGACTGCACCGGCATGAATGGTCACATTCTTACCAATCTGACACCCATCATAGATAGTAACATTGGGGAATATTCGCGTGTTGTCTCCGATTTTTACACCTTCGCCGACGTACGTAAACGGTCCGATATAAACATCCTTGCCAATTTGGGCACTTGGTGACACAAAAGCCAGTGAATCTACACCGGTTTTCTTCGGCAACGACTGAGCATACATCTGCATAAGTTTCGCCACACACTCGTAGGCGTTCTTCACGCGAATCAAGGTGCAGTTGACGGGATGCTCCAGTTGCAGGTCTTCGTTCACCAACACAATGGTGGCTTTCGTTTCGTAGATGTATTGGGTGTATTTAGGGTTCGAAAGGAATGTAATGGCTCCTTCCATGCCTTCTTCTATCTTCGCAAAAGTGTGGATGGATGCTTGTTCGTTTCCTTCCACTTTACCGCCTATAAAGTCGGCTATTTGTCGCGCTGTAAACTCCATAGTTACTGTCATTTTTTATAAAAACGCTACAAAGATAAGCATTTTTTATGAAAAACGTTGATAACAGAGGTAATATTTACGTATTTTTTTAGAAAGTAAATGTACATTTAAGATTTCCGATGCTTCTGCTATGTCCTTAACAGTGCCGTCTTTGTAAAGAATTCCGATACTATCATCCTCAGGATTATACATGTCTTTTCCTATCTCCGTCAACGTCATCATGTAGCGGGTATCTTCCAACGGAATATTCATTCTTTCTGCTATTACACGTGCGATTTCGGCTATTCGCTCCTCCGAAGGACGCTCCTCGCTAACCTCCACTTTGAACAATCTTCGGTCGGTCATATCAGTAGCCAAAGTGGCAAGAATTTTGTCATCAACATGCTTCCAAGCCTTCAGAGCACTCCAAATGTCGCTGTCGTCCAATTCAGCATACACATCCAGTGTATGATCGTCGAACGTGACGTCATTTTTCAGGAAATAGGCTAGGGAAGGCGAAGCAAACAGGTCGTAACCCATCCTCATCAGTTCGCGAGCTCGTGTCAGAGCATTCACCAGCACTTTCTCGTATCCTACTGCGGTCTTGTGTAAGTACACCTGCCAGTACATCAGCCGTCGCGTCGTCAGGTAATTTTCTATCGAGTAGATGCCTTTTGCGTCGACGACAAGTCTCTCGTCAGCTACGTTCAACATCTTGATGATGCGTGCCGAGCCGATGTTGCCTTCCGTCACTCCCGTAAAGAATGAGTCGCGGCGCAGATAATCCAGTCGGTCCATATCCAATTGACTGGATATCAACTGATGGAAAATTTTGTTTGGGTATTCGTCTTTGAAAATACTGATAGCCAGTGCCAGCTGTCCTTTCATCTCTCGGTTCATCCGCTCCATCATCATCAGCGAGATGTCTTCGTGCGAAACACCATTGATGAGTGTATTTTCCAATACGTGCGAAAACGGACCATGACCGATGTCATGCAAGAGGATTGCTGCCTGCACGGCTTCTGCCTCTGAATCAAAGATGTACACCCCTTTTTCACTTAGTGATTTTACGGCTTCCGACATGAGGTAAAATGCTCCCAGCGAGTGCTGGAAACGCGTATGGCGTGCACCAGGATACACTACAGAGGCCAGTCCGAGTTGATTGATACGGTTTAGGCGTTGAAACAACGGATGCTGTACGATGTCGTACAGCAATCCACGTCTGATCTTGATAAACCCGAATACAGGGTCGTTAATGATTTTATGTTCCGTCATTGTTGTTCTGACACATCTATCGCCTCGAACTTAAAGTCCTTTTCATTTACGTGGCGAACCTCATAACCTTTCTTGTATTTTTTCATCAGTTTCAAGAACTCCTTCTCAGCCTTCTTTTTCTTCAGATAGTAGAATACCACACAAACGCGTTTCTCCTGTTGTAGCTTCTCTTCCAGATAGTCTTTCATCTGCCGTGAATATTCGTCACGAAGCAACAGGAATTTGTTCTTCGACTCTACCCACGTTCCTGGAACGTTCTGGATGTCCGTCACGTATATTACTGAGTCTTTGAACGATGCCGAGAACCCGAACATATAGACTTGATTCGTCTTCAAGGGTTTCGCGCTGGCTCCTAAGGCTGTCAAGGCCACAACCAGCAATAGTATATACTTTATTGATTTCATGCTCCTAAATATGCTTTTAATATTTTGTTCTTTGTATTGCTGCGTAAACGACGGATCGCTTTTTCCTTTATTTGTCGCACGCGCTCACGCGTAAGGCCGAATTTTGCTCCTATTTCCTCGAGTGTCATCTCGGGCTGTCCTATACCGTAAAATGCCGTAATGATGTTGCGCTCGCGAATTGTCAGCATTTTCAATGCATCCATGATTTCTGCCTGCAATGACTCTATCACCAGTTGCTTATCAGCCATCGGCGCGTCATTATTTACGAGTACGTCCAACAGCGAATTGTCCTCACCATCCACAAACGGAGCGTCAACCGATACCTGACGGCCTGACACGTTGATGGCTTCGTCAACTTTCTCCTCAGGAATGTCGATAACCTCCGATATCTCGTCCACCGACGGCCGGCGCTCGTTTTCCTGCTCGAATTTCGTCAACATGCGGTTGATTTTGTTCATTGACCCTAACTGGTTCAACGGCAGTCTCACGATACGACTCTGCTCGGCAATGGCTTGCAGGATGCTTTGACGAATCCACCAGACAGCATACGAGATGAATTTAAATCCCCTCGTCTCGTCATATTTCTCAGCAGCCTTTATCAGTCCCACATTACCTTCGTTAATCAGGTCGGGCAATGATAAGCCTTGGTTCTGATACTGTTTTGCCACGCTCACCACAAATCTAAGGTTCGACTTCGTCAACTTTTCCAAAGCCTTTTTGTCACCCTTGCGGATGCGTTGCGCCAGTTCCACCTCTTCGTCGGCCGATAGAAGTTCCTCTTTGCCAATTTCTGACAGGTATTTCTCCAACGCCTCGCTTTCGCGGTTTGTGATTGATTTGGTAATCTTCAGTTGCCTCATGCAGTAGTCGAGTTTTAATGTCGGATGCAAAAGTAATCTTTTTTTCGCGATTTACCAAACTTTTCTCGTTTTTTTTCAATAATTACCAGAAAAAGTATGTTTTTTAGTCTTTTTTTTTAGAAAGAAACCTATTTTAGGGTGAAAAATACACGTTTTTTAGTATTTTTTTATGATTTTATTTGGAACTTATCGTTTTTTTTAGTTACTTTGCACCCGAAAATAAGAAGATAAGCATAAAATAAGGATACAATTATTAATTTTAAACTAATTAGTTAGTACACAATGAAAAAGTTTTTTATGATGATTGCTGCTACTATGATGGCAGCTTCAGTGAGTGCACAGAATACTGCAATCACATCTAGCAAAGCTGGTGATAACTGGTATTTCGGTATCAACGCTGGCGTTACAACAAAGACAAAGGAAAGTTTTAAGGATGCTGGTGACGGATTCTTTAAGTCTATCGCTCCTACTTTTGGCGTTCGTCTTGGTAAGAACTTGACAACTGTTTTCGGTCTTGCTGCTGATGCAGATGTTTATTTTAAGTCTAACGATAAGTTCTATGGTGGCTCTAAGACTTTTATTGAGGGTCTTAACGTAAACCTGTTGGGTACTTTCAATCTGAGTAACTTGTTTGCAGGTTATCAGGGTGAGCCCCGTGCTTTTGAGCTGATTGCTCTGGGCGGTTTCGGTTGGGAACATGCGTTCGACCACCTGAGCAAGACTAACGCTCTGAACTCAAAGGTAGCTCTTGACTTCGCTTTTAACCTGGGTGCCGCAAAGGCTTGGCAGTTCTACATCGAGCCTGCTTTGACCTATAATCTCCATGCTTGGGCTGATGGCCTCGATGCTAATGTTCCTTTCCAGTATAACCTCAACAGTTCTATCTTCAGCCTAAAGGCTGGTTTGAACTACAAGTTCGGTAACAGCAATGGTTCTCACAACTTCGTGAAAGCCCAGCTGCGCGACCAGGCTGAGATTGACGGTCTGAACGCTAAGATTAACGAGCTCCGTGCTGACGTGAACGCTAAGGATGGTCAGCTCTCAGCTAAGGATCAGCAGATTGCTGACCTGAAGGCCAAGCTCGCTGCTTGCGAGAGCCGTCCTACCGCTGCTGTCGTAGAGAAGAAAGTTGAGACTACACTGCAGCCTATCGTAATCTTCCGTCAGGGCAAGAGCACTATCGAGCCTGCACAGTATGCAAGCATCGAGATGATTGCTAAGTACATGAAGAATCATCCTGAGGCTATCGTGAAGGTTCAGGGTTATGCTTCTCCCGAGGGTTCTGCTGAGCTGAACCAAAAGCTGTCTGAGCAGCGCGCTGAGGTTGTTAAGAACGCTCTCATCAAGAAGTATAAGATTGCTGCCAGCCGCATCACCACTGAGGGTCTGGGTGCAACTGACAAGCTGTCTGACGAGATCGACTTCAACCGTGTTGCAATGTTCATCGATACTACTAAGCAGTAATCTGTAACGAACATTCAGATAACATTATTCCCCGCAGATTTGGTTCTGCGGGGAATTTTTTTGTCTTTATTTGGAGTTTTGCCCAATTCTTCGTATCTTTGTAGGCAAATTACTGATGTTATGAAACTAAAACTATTATTTGCAGTACTGCTGTCTTGCCAATTGCTGATTGCACAGACACGACGCGAAATTAATTTGAAGACATGGGAATTCTCACGTGACCAACAGACGTGGGAGAAGGTTGACATCCCTCATGACTGGGCTATAGCGGGACCGTTTGACAAGAAATGGGACCTGCAACGTGTGGCTATTGTTCAAAATGGTGAGACGGAAGCTACGGAAAAGTCTGGACGCAGTGGGGCACTTCCCTGGATTGGCGAAGGCTGGTATCGTACGACCGTCAGCGTGCCTGAAGGTTACGATGCTGCTGAACTGGTGTTCGATGGTGCTATGGCTGAGCCCCGTGTGACCATCAATGGCGAGGAGGCGGGCTATTGGGCCTACGGCTATAATGCCTTCCGCGTTGATGCAACACGTTTTCTCCAAAATCCGCCTACGACGATAACCAAAGAATTGGACATCAGCGTTCATCTTCAGAATTTGGAGGAAAGTAGTCGTTGGTATCCTGGTGCTGGACTTTATCGCCCTGTGAAGCTGGTGTTGACACAGAAAACTCATATTGATGAGTGGAGTCTATATGCTCGCACGATGAGTATCGACAAAGACAAAGCTGTTGTTGAGGTTGAGTTCAGGGTAATCAATGCTGATAAGAATATGGTGGGTAATGTGACGCTGATTTCGCCTGATGGTCGTACTGCTGGCGGTCACGACATTCGTATTGAGCATGATGGGAAGGTTTATGCCAAATTTACCATCCGCAATCCTAAGCTGTGGTCACCCGAGACACCTTATTTATATAAGGTAAGGGCTAAGGTGCAGAAGATCGGTCCCGTCGGCCCTGAACATCATGTACTGTTGGATAGCAAAGAAATCAATACGGGCATTCGCACTATTCGCGTCAGTCGTGAAAACGGTTTCCAACTGAATGGTGTGACACGCAAACTGAAGGGCGTTTGCCTGCATCACGACTTAGGACCCTTAGGAGCTGCGATTAATAAGACAGCATTGATTCGCCAAATTCAGATGCTGAAGGCAATGGGTTGCGACGCTATCCGTACGTCTCACAATATGCCTTCTACGTGGCAGATGGACATTTGTGACTCGCTTGGCATGATGGTGATGGCTGAGTCGTTTGATATGTGGATTTATCCGAAGTGCAAGAACGGTTATGCCCGTAATTTCCGTGAGTGGGCCGAGCGGGATATTACCAACCTCGTGCTGAACCACAGGAACCATCCCTCAATTGTGATGTGGTCCATAGGCAACGAGATTCCTGAGCAAGGCAGCGAGGAAGGTCGCCAAATCAGCATTCAGTTGCAGGGACTCTGCAATGCCCTCGACCCCACGCGTCCAGTCACTCAGGGAATGGATCATGCTGAGAAGTCAATTGCCGGTGGTTTTGCTCAGGCTATGCAGGTGCCTGGTTTCAACTATCGCGTCCACAAATATGCCAACAATATCAAGCAGTTGCCGCAAGGTTTCTTGCTGGGCTCTGAGACAGCCTCTACAGTAAGTTCTCGAGGTGTCTATAAATTCCCTGTAGTTGTTTCCGATAATTCGCAGTATGCCTCATGGGCGCCCACTTACGACCCGACTGCCATCCTGAAAGCCGATGGACAGTGCTCAAGTTACGATGTGGAATACTGCTCGTGGTCGAACCTGCCTGACGACGACTGGGTGTGGCAGGATGACTACCCGTGGGTAATTGGTGAATTCGTTTGGACGGGTTACGACTATCTAGGCGAGCCTACGCCTTACGATGAATACTGGCCTTCGCGTAGCAGCTATTTTGGCATCTGCGACTTGGCAGGACTGCCTAAGGACCGCTATTATCTTTATAAGAGTCGTTGGAACACACAGGAACATACTGTTCACTTGCTGCCTCATTGGACGTGGCCCAATCGCAAAGGTCAGGTGACGCCTGTCTATTGTTATACCGATGGTGTTGAGGGTGAACTCTTTGTCAATGGTAAGTCGCAGGGTAGAGTGCGCAAGAACAAAGCGGAGCGTCTCGACCGCTATCGTCTGCGCTGGAACGATGTGAAATATGAGCCTGGCGAGATTCGTGTTGTTGTTTACGACGAACAGGGTAACAAAATTGGTGAGGATGTGCGCCAGACAGCAGGTAAGGCTGTGCAACTGGTGGCTCAGGCAGAGACCAGCGAGCACAAGGCTGATGGTGAAGACTTGATATACGTTCGTGTATCAGTACAGGACAAGAAGGGCGTTCCCGTTCCCACCTGTCAGGAACAATTGACGTTCAGCGTCGCAGGTGAGGCTCAGTTCGAGGCAGTCTGCAATGGTGATGCCACCTCGCTGGAATCATTCAAGCAACCCACGATGAAGCTGTTCAATGGCGAACTGGTGGCTATCCTGCGACCTACGACGAAGGCTGGAAAGGTGACGCTGACTGTAAAGGACCGTAAGGGACGCTTAAAACCCGCAATACTGAGTCTCGAAACCGTTGACACTCAGGACATTGCGCAGGCTGTTGCCCCTTCGAATATCTTCGCAGACCCCAACGTGGAGCCTTTTTGGCTGGGTGCTGACATCAGCGGCACTACCGATCTTGAGGCGCGAGGCGTGCAGTTGCGTAATGCTAAAGGCGAGCCTCGCGAATGTACTGCCCTGATGCGAGAACTAGGACTGAATGCTGTCCGTCTGCGTGTGTGGGTCAATCCCAAAGGCGGGCTTTGCAATCAGGATGATGTCGTCAAGATGGCGAAACGTGCCAAGGAGCAGGGTATGGCCGTAATGATTGATTTCCATTATAGCGACTGGTGGGCAGATCCTGGTCAGCAGAACATCCCTGCTGCGTGGAAGGAAATGAACTATCAGGAGATGTGTCAGGCGTTGGCTACCCATACTCGTGAGGTTTTGCAAGCCATCAAGGACGCTGGTGTTGACGTGCGCTGGGTACAGGTAGGCAACGAGACCACTAACGGCTTCCTCTGGCCTATGGGTCGTGCGCAGGAAAACATGCAGCAATATGCAGGATTGACGGATGCTGGCTATGTGGCTGTAAAACAAGTGTTTCCGAAGGCAGAAGTCATCATTCATCTCGACGGAGCCTTTGACCCTCACCGTTATGACTTCATCTTCGACGGACTGGCTCAGTATAAGACCCGTTACGATATGATTGGCCTCAGTGTTTATCCTTATTGGGATATAAAGGGCAATCATACCAAGAGTTGGCAGGAAACGGTGGAGAAAGCCACTGCGAACATCAATCGCCTGTGGGAGAAATACCACAAACCCATGCTGGTCGTTGAGACAGGTGCCGAAGCAGCTAAACCCATTGAGGGAAAGGAGATTATCGCAGCTGTCATTGATATGGCGCGCAACCATTGTGGAGGTCATTGTCAAGGCGTGTTCTACTGGGCTCCGGAAACCGATCGTTTCTACAAATTGGGTGCCTTCCAGAACAACCAGCCAACGGCCATCATGGACGCCTTTACAGAAGCGAGTCTAAGCAGGTAAAAATTGGGATTCGGGCGGCCGCCCGCAATAATTCGGCCTCCAGCCCGAATGAATAAGACCTTCCGCCCACATTAATGCGGGCGGAAGGCCGAATCCGCTTACCTACCGACTCCCTCCCTTTTTACTAGGGACAAAATCCCGTTTCTCTCCCTGCTGTCTCCCGTTTTCCTCCTTGCTGTCAGCGCGCATTAACCTTTCACTCTCGGCTTTTCTTCATTTTTCCCCAAAATCGTTTGGTGTTTAAGGGGAAATTGCTTACCTTTGCAAGCTAAATCAGACAAAAACGAATATACGATGAAACATCAACTGAGAAGCAGTGTATGCACGGAAGGTCGCCGTATGGCTGGCGCCAGAGCACTCTGGGTGGCCACAGGTATGAAACATGAGCAGTTTGGCAAGCCTATTATTGCCATCGTTAACTCGTTCACGCAGTTTGTGCCTGGTCATACTCACCTGCACGAAATAGGTCAGATTGTTCGCGAGGAGATCGAGAAGATGGGCTGTTATGCCGCTGAGTTCAATACCATTGCCATCGACGATGGTATTGCAATGGGACATGATGGCATGCTCTATTCGCTGCCTTCGCGTGACATCATTGCCGATAGCGTAGAGTATATGGTCAATGCCCACAAGGCCGACGCCATGATTTGCATCTCCAACTGCGACAAGGTGACGCCAGGTATGTTGATGGCTGCTATGCGCCTGAATATTCCTGCAGTATTCTGCTCTGGAGGTCCTATGGAGGCTGGTCGCTGGCGTGGTGAGAATGCCGACCTGATTACGGCGATGGTAAAGGGTGCTGATCCCTCGGTTACTGACGAAGAGATGAAGGAGATTGAGTCGTGTGCCTGTCCTGGTTGCGGTTCGTGCTCGGGCATGTTTACGGCCAACTCGATGAACTCGCTGACGGAGGCTATTGGTCTCTCGTTGCCTGGCAACGGAACTATCCTTGCTACGCATACCAATCGCGTGGAACTCTTTAAGCAGGCTGCTCGTCAGATTGTCAAGAACGCTTTGGCCTATTACGAGGATGGCGACGAAAGTGTACTGCCTCGTAATATTGCTACCCGCAAGGCCTTTATGAATGCCATGTCGCTGGATATCGCGATGGGTGGCTCTACGAATACGGTGCTTCACCTGTTGGCTGTGGCTCAGGAGGCTGGTGCCGACTTCACCATGAAGGATATCGACGCCCTTTCAAGAAAAGTTCCCTGCCTCTGCAAACTGGCTCCCAATACACAGAAGTACTCTGTTCAGGAGTGCGGTCGCGCTGGTGGTATTCTTGGTATCCTCAACGAACTGAATAAGGGCGGCCTCATTGATGGCTCTGCACCTCGCGTAGACGGAATGACCCTCGCTGAAGCTTTAAAGAAATATAGCATTGTTGATGGTACTGTGGATGCAGAGGCAAATCGTATCTATCAGTCGGCTCCTGGTAATCGCTTCTCCACTAAAATGGGCTCGCAGTCGGAAGAGTGGGGTAGTCTCGATACCGATCGTGCCAATGGTTGCATCCGCAACCTTGAACACGCTTACACCAAGGATGGCGGACTGGCCGTGCTCTTTGGTAATATCGCTCAGGATGGTTGCGTGGTGAAGACTGCTGGTGTTGACGAGAGCCTCTGGCACTTCGAAGGCCCTGCCGTCTGCTTCGACTCTCAGGAAGATGCTTGCGAGGGCATTCTTGGTGGCAAGGTGAAGAAGGGCGACTGCGTGGTCATCACTCACGAGGGTCCGAAGGGCGGTCCTGGTATGCAGGAGATGCTCTATCCTACGAGCTATATCAAGTCGATGCACATGGGTAAGGAGTGCGCGCTGATTACCGATGGCCGTTTCTCGGGCGGTACGTCAGGCCTGAGTATCGGACATATCTCGCCCGAGGCTGCCAATGGTGGCAATATAGGTAAGGTGAAGGATGGCGACATCATCGTCATCGACATCCCCAGCCGCTCTATCAATGTGAAGCTTAGCGACGAGGAACTGGCTGCTCGTCCGCAACAACCCTTGCGTCGCAACCGCGTGGTTTCTAAGGCTTTGCGCGCCTATGCCCAGAGCGTCAGCAGTGCAGACAAAGGCGGCGTAAGAATTATAGACTAGAACATCTAGAACCTCTAGAAAATCTAGAATAATAACAAAAGATTATGAGAGACAGAATAACAGGATCGAAAGCGCTGATGCGAGCTCTGCAGGCCGAAGGGGTGAAGACCATTTTCGGTTACCCTGGCGGTGCTATCATGCCCGTCTATGACGCGCTGTTCGACTATACACGTGGTGAGAAGAAATGCTTCGACCACATTCTGGTGCGTCACGAACAGGGCGCTACCCATGCTGCTGAGGGCTATGCACGCGTCTCGGGTGAGGTGGGTGTTGCCTTGGTTACCAGTGGACCTGGTGTGACCAACACGTTGACGGGCATTGCTGATGCCATGATGGACTCTACGCCCATTGTGGTCATTGCCGGTCAGGTGGCCACCAGTGCTTTGGGTACCGATGCTTTCCAAGAGGTCGACCTTGTAGGCGTGTCACAACCAATCTCCAAGTGGAGCTATCAGATTCGCCGTGCCGAGGATGTGGCGTGGGCCGTCTCGCGGGCATTCTACATCGCTCGCAGTGGCCGTCCGGGACCTGTGGTGCTCGACTTCGCCCGCAATGCTCAGGTCGAGGAATTCGATTGGGAACCCAAGAAGGTGGACTTCATCCGTTCCTATGTTGCTTATCCCAAGCTCAACGAGCAGGCTGTCCGAGAGGCAGCCGAACTCATCAACCGTGCCGAGCGTCCTTTGGCGCTGGTAGGGCAGGGTGTAGAATTGGGTAATGCGCAGGAGGAACTCAAGGCATTCCTCGAGAAGGCCGACATTCCTGCCGGTCGAACGATGCTCGGACTCTCTGCATTGCCCTCCGACCATCCTTTGAATGTCGGTATGCTGGGTATGCATGGCAACTACGCCGTCAACCTTAAGGAACAGGAGTGCGACGTGCTGATTGCCATCGGCATGCGCTTCTCTGATCGTGTGACGGGCAATCTGAAGACCTACGCCAAGCAGGCCAAGATTATCCACCTCGATATCGACCGTTCGGAGATTGACAAGAACGTCAAGACCCATGTCGCTGTCGTTGCCGACTGCAAGGAATCGCTGCCCGCTTTGACAGCGCTGTTGAATAAGAACGACCACCGCGAATGGCGCGACTCGTTCAAGGAACTTGACGAACGGGAACGCGTGAAAGTCATCGAACCCGCCATCCATCCCACTGAGGGTCCATTGAAGATGGGCGAGGTGGTTAATGCCGTTGCTGAGCGTGCTCCGCGCGGCAGTGTCCTTGTGACGGATGTTGGTCAAAACCAGCTATTTGCGACGCGTTACTTCAAGTATCCCGTTAAGCGCAGCATCTGCACCAGCGGAGGCCTTGGGACGATGGGTTACGGCATGCCGGCAGCCATTGGAGCCACATTCGCTACCGACCGCACCGTCTGTTGTTTTATGGGCGACGGCGGCTTCCAGATGTGTATCGAGGAACTTGGCACCATCATGGAACAGCAGGCTCCTGTCAAGATGATTCTTTTGAACAATCACTACCTTGGTAACGTCCGCCAGTGGCAGGATATGTTCTGGATGCGTCGTAAGTCGTTCACTAAGATGATGAATCCTAACTACGAGTTGATAGCTCAGGGTTATGGCATTCCTTATCAGGCCGTTACTGACCGCAAGGACTTAGGCGCAGCCGTTGAAAAGATGCTTGCTACCGATGGTCCGTTCATCCTCGAATGTGCCATTATGGAGGAGGATAACGTGCTGCCCATGACACCTCCGGGCATGAATGTCAACGATATGATGCTGGAAATTTGAAGTGAAGAATTTGCTACCGCTATGGAAGAGAAGAAATTATATACCCTGCTGGTGTACTCCGAGAATATTGCCGGTATTCTGAATCAGATTACCGCCGTGTTTACGCGCCGTCAGGTCAATATCGAGAGTCTGAATGTGTCGGCATCCTCCATCGAGGGTGTTCATAAATATACCATCACTGCCTGGAGCGACCCCGACCAGATTGAGAAGATTACGCGACAGATTGAGAAGAAGATTGACGTCGTAAAGGCCAACTACTTCACCGACGACCAGTTGTTTATCCGCGAGTCGGGACTCTACAAGCTCTCTACTGAGAATGTGCTCCAGAACCCCGAAATTTCTCGTACGATTCGTCGTTTCGATGCACATATTATCGAAGTGAACCCTACTTATACCATTGTTATGAAACACGGTATCACCGAGGATATTATTGCGCTCTACCGCGCCCTCAATGCCTTTGGCTGTGTGTTGCAGTACACCCGTTCCGGTCGTATTGCTGTGACCCGAGGTATGCAGGAACAGGTCAGCGCATTCCTCGAAGAACGCGAAAAAAGGTAAAACAGTAAAAGGTGATTGGTATATGGATAAGGTAGGACGTTATGAATTCATGGCTGAGCCATTCCATTGCGACTTCAGCGGACGACTCTTTATGGGCCACATGGGCAACCACATGCTCAACGCAGCTGATTTTCACTCGTCAGCGCGTGGTTTCGGCATGAAGTACCTTATGAGCATCCACCGTTCGTGGGTGCTCTCGCGATTGGCCATCGAGATGACTGAGATGCCACAACAATACACCAAGTTCAATGTCGAGACGTGGGTCGAGAGCGCCATGCGCTACTTCACTTCCCGTAACTTTGCTGTTGTTGGTGCCGACGGTCACGAGTATGGCTATGGTCGCTCCATCTGGGCAATGATTGATACCGAGACGCGCCAGCCCACCGATATCTTTGCCATCGACAATGGTGCCATCAACAACTGGATTGTTAAGGACAAGCCTTGCCCCATCGACAAGGGCGGCCGTGTAAAAATGTCCGACGACGCCCAGCTCGTCCGCACCATCGACACCCACTATAATGATGTCGACATCAACGGCCATATCAACAGCGTGAAATACATCGAGCACGTACTCGACCTCTGGCCCCTCGACTGGTATCGCGACCACCATATCCGTCGTTTCGAGATTGCTTACGTTGCCGAGGCTCATGCCGGCGACCAACTCTCATTCTACATGGAACAGGAACTACCAGTCCCGACTCCTAATTCTGTCGAAGGACAAACTTCAGTCCACGAAGCCCAGACATCTTACAATGTCCGCATCATTCGTTCCGACGGCACTGAATGTTGCCGCAGCAAAGTGACATTCTGAAGTCCTACTGCAATATCCTCAAGATTGGGACATAAAAAAACCGCCGGATTCACATCGGGCGGTTTGCTTTTTGATTTCGTTCGGTATTGCTTACTTCACGCTATCAGCAGCAACAGTGTCAGCAGCTACAGTGTCAGCAGCAACAGTGTCAGCGCTATCAACAACTGCGATTGAATCCGAATCAACAGCCTCAGCCTGAGCGGTCTTGTTACCACAAGAAGCGAAAGAGATAGCTGCAACAGCTACGAACATAAATACTAATTTCTTCATTTTTCTAATGCTTTTAAATCTGTAAAACAATCATTTGTTTATTAAAACGCTGCAAAGTTAGGCATTTTTTCGTTACGACGTATCATTTTTTTTGTTTTTTTTTAGGGTATTTTTGTGACTTTTTTACAAATGACTGTAAATCAACAACTTACGAAATGTTAAAATTCGTGTAAAAATGCCCCTTTACCGAAAAAATGCTAAAAAATGGCAAAAAGTGCATTTTTTTGTGTACCTTTGTGGGCGTAAACAAGAGTACCTTATTTATATATGATAGATTCTTCTGCCTTTCAGGGCAAACGGGCAAAATATTTTACGCTGGGATGTAAGTTGAACTTCTCGGAGACGTCGACTTTCGGCAAGCTGTTGGCCGAGCTGGGGGTGGTGACGGCGAAGAAGGACGAGCAGGCGGATATTTGTTTGATTAATACTTGTTCGGTGACAGACGTGGCCGACAAGAAATGTCGTCAGGCGATTCACCGATTGGTGAGGGAGAATCCCGGAGCGTTTGTGGTGGTGACAGGCTGTTATGCCCAGCTGGAACCTGAGCGCGTGAGCAAGATAGAGGGTGTGGATCTGGTGTTGGGTTCGAACGAGAAGGCGGACTTGGTGCAGTTTCTGTCAGAGGCCTTTGTAAGTCGCGATACCATCGCGACATACAAGACCATGAAGACGAAAGACATCAAGACCTTTGCGCCGTCGTGCTCACGCGGCAATAGGACGCGATATTTCCTGAAGGTGCAGGACGGTTGTGACTACTTCTGCACCTATTGCACGATACCTTACGCCCGCGGATTTTCGAGGAATCCGACGATAGCGTCGCTGGTGGCTCAGGCTGAGGAGGCTGCACGCGAGGGTGGCAAGGAAATTGTGCTGACGGGTGTCAATATCGGCGACTTCGGAAAGACGACGGGCGAAAGTTTTATAGACTTGGTGAAGGCATTGGATGCGGTGGAGGGTGTTCAACGCTACCGTATCAGTAGTTTGGAGCCTGACCTGCTGAGTGACGAGTTGATAGACTACTGTGCACGGAGCCGTGCGTTTATGCCCCACTATCATATTCCCTTGCAGAGCGGCAGCGACACGGTGCTGAAGCTGATGCACCGCCACTATGACCGACAGTTGTTTGCTGACAAGATCGGTCGCATCAAGGAGGTGATGCCTGATGCGTTTATCGGCGTAGACGTGATGGTGGGCTGTAGGGGTGAGACGCCTGAATGTTTTGAGGAGACGTATGAATTTCTGAATGGTCTCGACGTGACGCAGCTGCATGTATTCCCGTATTCCGAGCGTCCAGGAACGTCGGCGCTGAGCATCCCATACGTTGTGAGCGAGAAAGACAAAAAGGAGCGTAGTCATCGGTTGCTGGAACTGTCTGACCGGAAGACGCAAGCCTTCTACGAACGACACATTGGGCAGGAGGCCGAGGTGTTGTTTGAGAAAGCTATGCGCGGCAGGACGATGCATGGATTCACGAAGAACTACATTCGTGTGGAGCTGTCGCCAGCGGAGGCTCGCGAGGAATACGACAACCAGCTCATCAAAGTGAGGCTGGGTGAGTTTAATCATGACGGTACAGCGTTGAAGGTAAAAAAGTAAAAAGGTAAAAGGGTTAAAATGGATAAGGTAGCAATCGTCATACTGAACTGGAACGGGGCAAAGATGCTGGAACGGTATTTGCCTACGGTGCTGAACTACTCGCGCGACGAGGCCACGGTATATGTGGCAGACAATGCGTCTACGGATGACTCGCTGGAGCTGTTACGAAGTAGGTTCCCAGAGTGCAAACTAATAGTGCTGGAGAAGAACTGGGGCTTTGCCGAGGGTTACAACAAGGCACTGGCGCAGGTGGAGGCCGAGTATTATTTGCTGCTGAACTCAGACATAGAGGTGACGCACCATTGGCTTACACCGCTTGTGGAGTTTATGGACGTGCATCCGGAGGTGGCTGCGTGCCAGCCCAAACTACTCTCTATATATAATAAGGATATGTTTGAGTATGCAGGGGCGAGTGGGGGATATCTGGACCGTTTCGGCTATCCTTTCTGTCGCGGACGATTGTTTGATACCGTCGAGGAGGATAACGGCCAGTATGACTATGCGACGGAGATATTGTGGGCTACGGGTGCCGCACTGATGATTCGCGCGAAGGACTATTGGGACTGTGGCGGACTGGACGGACGATTCTTTGCTCACAACGAGGAGATAGACCTGTGTTGGCGACTGCGCATCCGTGGACGTAAGGTCTATTGTCTGCCAGAATCGTATGTCTACCACGTTGGTGGTGGTACGTTGCCCAAGTCGAATCCGATGAAGACATTCCTCAATTTCCGCAATAACCTGACGATGCTCTACAAGTGTCTACCTGACGAAGAACTGGGCTACGTGATGCGCTGGCGGTGGTTCTTGGATTATCTGGCCGCATGGGAGACACTGATTGTGAACAGAAATGTGGGTGACTTCAAAGCTATCTACAAGGCGCGTCGGGCTTTTAAGCGTTGGAAGAAAGACTTTGCCGAAGACCGAAGGCAGATACAGGCTTCGCGACAGGAGAAAAAAATACCAGAGCAACGACGGTTCTCATTGCTCTGGCAGTATTACGTGAAAGGGCGCAAACACTTTTCTGAACTTTGAACGTTGAACATTGAACGGCAAGTGTTTATAGTTTAAGTTCGACAATAACGGGGTTTTCGGCCTCTTTGCGCCAGACTTTCAGGTGGTCAAACCATTCTTTGGCAGAATGATAGCCGAACGTCTCGTTGGCTGACGTGTAGGTCACCTTGTAGTTCATCTGACGCCCCTCGACTTTCAACACGTAGGTGTAGTTGTCCTTGTTGGCAGGTTCCTCGCTGACGATGTTCTGCTGAGGTACCAATACGGCCAGACCTACCGTCTCGCGCTTCCATTTTAGGGTGTCGGTAGAAGGATAGTCTGTACCCCAGCAGGCGCGAAGTCCATGTTTGTCGCTGAACTCCTCGGAACCCTTGACATTGATGATGCCTGTCGAAAAACGGTAGTCGCTGACATCTTTATTGAATATCACTTCGACGTCGGTATCCCTATGACCTGCATACTGGATGTAGCGCAGGGTCATATTGATGGCTGATGGTTCTCTCTTTGAGAGTGTGGCGTTGCGAGGAGGGCTGATGGTTGAGGGAGCCTGCCAACCTTGATCAATGACTTCGATGAT
>Ga0256407_10001162_pt1 | contig 57411 bp, 39 predicted proteins | sample RumenRJG_04DNA_FD_193489 | JGI IMG/M metagenome (GOLD analysis project Ga0256407, IMG submission 193489) | Bovine rumen microbial communities from Lethbridge, Alberta, Canada - RJG_04 | ecosystem: Host-associated > Mammals > Digestive system > Stomach > Rumen | place: Canada: Alberta... | reverse complement strand
TCCCCTCTTGCCATCCGGTGATGCGGTAGAGTCCCGAACTGCTGCCCACCCACAGATTACCCTTTTGGTCCTCGGCGGCGCACCAGGGGTGCATGATGTCCTCGGTCAGGGTGTCGAGCCGTTGCCGATGTGGGTCGTAGGCTAGGATTCCTTGTCGGTTTCCGATGATGAGGCGGCCGGAGGCCTGTGCCACAAACTGGTAGCGGTCTTGTGGCAGTCCCAACCAGTGGAGCGTGCCGTTGTCGATGGCAGCCACGTCGCCCTTGCCCGCCATATACACGGTTTGTCCTATTCTGGTGGCGCTGGGATTGAAATACTGTCCTTCTTCAGCGTGACTTTGCTGTCCGTCAATGAGCAATGACCCATTGAGTGTACCCATCACGATATGCCCGGCATGGTCAGTGCTAAGCGAGCGTACCACATCATTGTCATCGTTGAGCCGGTGGATGGTGAAGTTGGTGTGGAAGAAGAGATAGACCCCTTGGTAAGTGGCCATCCACAACCGGTCCCATTTGTCGATGAGCAGGCTCTTGATAAGGTTGAAACCGCTGGCGAGTTTGCTGACTGCCTTTCCATCGTATTGATAGAGATTGTGGGCATCGGCGATGAAGAGTTTGCCGTCCTGGCTCTGTCGGGCGAAGAGACCGTAGTCGGGTGCCTCAAAGGAGAAGGCCGTCACCAGTTGCTCTTTCCCGTCGTTCACGCAGTAGATGCCATCGCTGGCGAGCGCATAGAGATTGTCGCCCATCCTCGTGAGGGTGAAAAAGTCATCCTTTTTTGTCAACAACCGCGACTTCTTGTCACGAATCACATACAATCCCTGTTCGGTAGGCACATAGATGTCATTACCGTTGATGTAGAGTTTTCGGTCGGGCATCATCCGGTCGAAGATGCTTGCCTTGAGATGAGGCGTCCATCCGCCTTTGGTCAGACGTACGAGCATGCGGTGGGTTTCCTGTTCATCCTCGAGCAGAATCATTCCTTTCGGCAGGTCGGTGGCGTTGAAGTTGTTGAGCAGCCAGTGCTGATCGACATCAGCAGTGTTGGTCAGCCATTGCTGGTCGGGGTCAATGGGGCGCATCGTGGTTTTGTCGCCATCGATGAGCCATTGCCTACGGAAGCCTAATGCGCTTACTCCTTCCTCGGTCTCGGAGAACGCCACGATGTTCTCGCGCCTTCCCTTCAGAAAGGGAGTAAGCATACGACCGTCATAACGCACGAATCCCGATAGCGTACCGATCCAGATATATCCCTCGCTGTCCTGAAACACCGTCTCGGTCTGCATCTGCGGCAGTCCGTCGAGTGTGGTAAAACGGCGGTAACTCAGTTGGCTGGTGAATCCGTTTTCGGCCCACATGCTCAAGGTGGCCAACCAACAAAAAAGGAATGTTGTCAGTCTTCTCATCCACCGCAAAATTATGTTTTTTTCTCCGTTTCTGCAATGGTAGCGGGCGTTTTGCCGAAACATTTTTCGCTTCGTCATCCGAAATCAGTGTTTCGTCACCCTCTCATGGTGTTTCGTCAAAATGTATAAAACGCGTTCCCCACCTCTTGCAGATTTTTCATAATTTTACGGCCAAACTACAGACTGTTTTAAATAAAATGAGACGATTATGAAGACACAAAATCAAAAGACAGGGCGTAATTTATTCCTTGCACGGACAGCGACGTTGCTGTTTGCGGTTTTATTGGCACACCTTTTGTCATGGGCACAGAGCAGTGTCTCTACCATTACAACGACTGAAAACATCACCAAGACCACCACTGTATATGCCGGTGAGGTGGTAGTGGATGGTGTGACGATGATAAAATACCTCTATTCAGACGATATGAGCCGGAAAGAGGAAGTCATCAACAACCTGTTAAATGGTTTGCAAGGCATGACCGATGACAGTTATGCCACGCTGCTTGATGGATTAGAGGCTGATGCAGAAGCCAGCGGTTTGGCTCTCTGCTCAGATGCTGAACTCGTAGCAGCAATGGACGAGAATTGGAGCAGCGCGAAGGTTGTAGGAATGCAATATTTCTCGGACAAAACGGTTGCGTCAGAGACCAACTCAAATCTATATGACATCGACGAGGGGTTCAAAGCGGCACTTGATGCCCAAGCCGCTGCAAGGGCAGAGACCATCGAAACACTTGCCGATGTGGAAAAGTGCATTGTAACCCATCTTGATTCAAGAACGGTGACCGACGTATGGTACAACATCGTTGACGGCAATCGTATCAGACATTCAGACATTACTGTTATATATGATTCTGAATCAACCACGGTGATTTTCACCAAGGTGGAACTTGAATCGTCTATGGATACGTCAAAGCCGTTTGTTGACCTCGGCCTGACCAGTGGCACTCTTTGGGCTACGTGCAATATAGGTGCCGACAATCCACAGGACGCTGGCCTGTTCTTCGCCTGGGGTGACACAGTGGGACACGGAAGCGACCCCTCCGACGGCTATTTTTTCAGTTGGGACAACTACAAATGGTGCGTAGTTGTAGACTATTTTAGCCATTTTACCAAATACTGTACCGAAAGCAGCAGTGGCAATGACGGTTTCGCTGATGGCAAATATGAACTCGACCCGGAGGATGATGCTGCCTACATCAACTGGGGCAGTGAATGGCGGACTCCGAGCAAGGAGCAGTTCGACGAACTGAAGAACGAATGCACCTGGACGCTTAAAACCATTGGCGACGTGAAAGGCTACGAAGTGGTGGGGCAAAATGGCAATTCCATTTTCCTGCCCGAGACAGGATGGCGTATTGACGACATGCTGCTCGACGGCGGAGCCTATTGGGCTCGCTCAGCCAATCCTGAAGATACGGGAGGTGCATATTATCTCGGCTGGGATGATTGGGGAGAGTACGAGTATGGCGGACGTGTCAACGGTCAGTGTGTTCGCCCTGTCATTAATCCTTATAAGTATATCCAACTCGTAGACGATGCCGTCAACAGTGATGCTATCGCAACAGCAGCGTCAAGCGACGATACGTATGAGGTAAAACTCGATGGCCGCACCCTCTTTAAGGATGGTGAGTGGAACACTCTGTGCCTGCCCTTCAACCTGACCGCTGAACAACTCTCAGCCAGTCCACTGGCTGGCGCAGACATTCGAACGCTTACCTCCGCCAGCGTCACGGGGCATCATGTGGACCTGACCTTCGGCAGCAACGAGAGCAGTCTCACTGCCGGCACTCCGTATATTGTGATGTGGGAGGCAGACACGAAGATTCCGACTATCATCGACCCGGTATTCCGTGGCGTGACCCTCAGCGATGAGAAACATGATTTCGTCTCTGCCGACGGTCATGTGAACTTCATCGGCTATTACGACGCATTCACAATATTGCCTTCCGACGACCCTCTCGTCTATTATCTGACAACTGGAAACATTTTGAAATATACCACCAAGGAGCGTCTGCTGAAGGCCTGCCGCACCTACTTCACGTTCACACCAAGCGATGGCAGCAGTGCCAACGACTTCACCTTCGATATCAGTTTTGGTGGAGACCCCAACTCCATACATACTGCAATAACGGAAAACGACAAAACGGCAGGTGTATGGTTCGACCTCAGCGGACGCCGCTTGAACGGCAAGCCTTCGCAGAAAGGCATCTATGTAACCGACGGACAGAAGGTGGTCATTCAATAACAAACGGAGGAGAAAACAATGGAATCAAAAAAGAAATATATTGTACCCTGTACAGAATCCATGATACTGAATACCAAGGTCAAGTTGATGCAGGACACCTTGTGTGACACCTTCAGTGGTGGTGACCCTTTGGACACAGGGATTGTTATCGGCAATGAGGGCGATGACAGTGATGATGACAATCGTGCCAACCTATGGACCAACCATCTTTGGGAGGATTAATCGGCAGATTCCCAACGAAGGATGACTTAGGAGGGCTTGGCAAAACTTCATCTTGTGTATTGCCCAATTAGTTAATTCCATATATAAATACAACACAGATATACAGAGATACAGAGAAAAATAAAAACTCTGTATCTTTGTGCCTCTGTGTTGATATTGATATTCGGGGGTTCGTTTTGGGCGTTGCCCGAAGGTAGGATGCACCTCGGCTATGGAAACAAAAAAACTTTGTTATTTGTTTCGCATTGCGCTCGGTTTTCACTACCTTTGCACCCAGATTAGCATAATTCGATATTCAATGGGAGGTTTTTTTGGGACTATTTCCGTAAACGACTGTGTCAACGACTTGTTTTATGGCACAGACTACAACTCACATCTCGGCACACGACGTGCAGGTTTGGCAACTTTCGACCCGGAGAAGGGATTCAGCCGTTCTATCCATAGCCTTGAGCGCGATTATTTCAGGTCGAAATTTGAAGACGAACTCGAACAATTCCATGGATGTCAAGGTATAGGCGTCATCAGCGATACCGATCCACAGCCCATCATTGTCAACTCACATCTCGGACGATATGCCGTGGTTACCGTGGCGAAAATCAACAATATGGCTGAGATTGCCAGGCAACTGCTCGAAAAGCGAATGCACTTCAGCGAGATGTCGGCCAATAAAATCAACCAAACCGAACTCGTGGCCCTGCTCATCAATATGGGAACCTCGTTCGTCGACGGCATCAACATCGTCTATGAGAAGATAGAGGGGTCGTGCTCCATGCTCATACTCACCGAAGACGGCATCATCGCGGCACGCGACAGATATGGGCGCACACCTATCGTCATCGGAAAGAAAGAGGGGGCGTATGCCGCCACCAGCGAGTCGTCGAGTTTTCCCAATCTTGACTATTCTATCGACCATAACCTCGGACCGGGAGAAATCGTCAGGCTGAGGGCCAACGGCATCGAGGTGCTGCAGAAACCCTTCGACACCGAACAGATTTGCTCCTTCCTTTGGGTGTACTACGGATTCCCCTCCAGCGACTACCTTGGCGTGAACGTAGAAGACATGCGCGAGCGCAATGGATTTATTATGGGAAAGGAAGACGACACCGAGGCCGACATCGTCTGCGGTGTGCCCGACTCGGGTGTGGGAATGGCCATCGGATATGCTGAGGGACATGGCATCCCCTACAAGCGGGCAGTGCTGAAATACACCCCCACATGGCCCAGAAGTTTCACACCGGGCAACCAGTCGCGCAGACGACTCGTGGCCAAGATGAAACTCATACCCAACAGGGCTATCCTCTCCGGACAAAGGGTGGTGTTCTGCGACGACTCCATCGTACGTGGCACACAACTGCGCGACAACGTGCGCACCTTCTTCGAATATGGTGCCAGCGAGGTGCATGCACGCATCTCGTGCCCACCGCTGGTCTATGGCTGCCCGTTCATCAACTTCACCAGTTCGAAGAGCGACCTGGAACTCATCACACGAAGGGTGATACAGGATTTCGAGGGCGACCCCGAGAAGAACCTCGAGAAATATTCCACCACCAACTCGCCCGAATATCTCCGCATGGTCGACGAGATAGCACATCGACTGGGCATCACCACGCTGAGGTTCAATACTATCGAGAACCTCGTCAAGTCGATAGGTCTTCCCAAAGAACGTGTCTGCATGCATTGCTTCGATGGCAGCGGTTGCAAGCATTGTCATCAGCCTCTTCCCAAAGACGAATAAATGCCTTCCATGGTATCTTTTTTGCGAAAAATTGATAGGAAAGGGTAGCGTAAACCACTCTAATCATTGATTTTAGCGAATATTTTGGTCGAAAAGTGTATTTTTTTTGGTCAAAATTTGCATTTTTTTATTCAAAAATTTGCACGTTACGACTTGATTTCTTAATTTTGCCCCGTATTCGTGTTATTGTGACACCTCTGCGGGGCACTTACATGATACATTTTACTACCAATCACAGATGATTTACCTCCATGCGAGATGGCGGAAATCAGCACATTCAAAACTTGTCACACTATTTAATTTCACTATTATGAGGAAAATGCGCTATGCAAAACCTGTTACCGAAATCGAAGTGCAGGCTTATCTTGAAACCCACCTACTCCAAATGACAATAGATGAAGGTTTTCAGCCTGGAAAGGAAAACTTCAAGGAGGGTATTCCTGTTCATGGAGGGGTAATCAATAATCCTTCTTTCGTGAGTGGCAGCGGAAACAACAGTTATCTCTGGGACGAAGAAGAGTCGGATTTTTAAGTCCGGCTAGTATAGTTGTAGCCCCGAAATAGTAATATTTTGTTTCTATACCTTCCCTTGCATGAAGGGAAAAAGGTGATGTTGTGATCACTGGGGTAATTTCATAGTGAAAGTATATCAACGTTTTTTACGATTCCCTGTGAAGGGAGACATTTTATTTGTTGTCAATCATATTCATTTCACTATAAGAAAATCTTAGATTAAGCCGTGCCTTACGGTGGACTATGTGTTGCCGGAAGGCGATATTCTCGGTTTGTCAGAACTGGGAATCTCTTCTTTTGTCATATAATTTGCTGACTGTGAAGAGATAGACTTGCCCGATGAGGCAGATAACAATTGACACCAACAAGACTTGTGGGCTGATGAGGACGATATATCAACCATTCCTATGGCTGTCCGTGCTCATCATGGTATGGGTAGTTCCGGCACGAACGATGGCCGATGAAGCCACCATTTCCAAACAACTATATTTTCTCCTACGGCGATACAGGGGCGCAGCGAATGCGTCTGCTGTGTCGCCGTATTGATGTCATCGCCTTTTTATGTCAACCATCCTGCGATGGCATCGGCCGGCACCGAAAGCATTGGCAATGTAGCCCTCACACACCAAATTTTGACTGCAAAAACGGCGAAGTTGCTTAAAATCAAAACTTTTCTTTTAAAAAATGTATGTAATGTGAAATAATAATTGTATCTTTGGAGCGATTTTTGGAAATGGCCATCGCCGATATTAGTAGATTGATTATGACAGATAGTACGAAATGCCCCATTTGCGGGCGAAATGACATTCCTGACTACAACAAGGGAGTAGTAAGGTGTCCTGATTGTGGAAGTGACCTCAAGGTCTTCCGACTGCTCAATGAAATTGAGGAAGGCAGCGGCATGACATCTGCAAAATGGAAGCCTCTCGCTATACTCGCACTCGCAGCAGCCGCTCTTTTCGCGCTCTTGTATTTCACAAAAAATCCGGAAGCCTCCGCTGCTGAGGCAAAAGAACGCGTGGCACTGCTCGAGGACTCCATCAACGCTCTCAACGAGAGAATCAGCAATCCCGTAGCAGCCGCTGCCGAAACCACCACAGCCACAGCCGATAACACCAAGCCTCAGACCACCGACGAGGTTAAACCCGCTGCTGCCGAGGAAGGACAGGCTCAAGCCACGGAAACCATTACCGCTCCCGCCGACAAGGTGACGGTGAAAGACGGCAAAAAATACTATACCGTGAAGAAGGGTGACTCTTGGTGGGGCATCTCACAGAAACTCTACAAAGGAAAGGTGAAAGACGAGGAGATAGCCAGGATGAATGGCATGAAACCTTCCGAGCACCTGGAGATAGGACAGCAAATCCTTGTGAAATAACCATTAAAATCGCCGCTTTATGAGTAAAATCGATGATTTGAGAGAAGAGATAACGAAACTCTTCGAAGAGAATATACGACTCAACAATTGGATCTCCACACAGGAGCAGTCGAGCGACAACCAGGTAGGAGAAATCTGCAAGGACTTCCTGCAAGTGCTCGAGGCCTTCGAATGGGCTGAAGACAGCATCCATGAGCGGGGGCTCGACCAGAGCCGCATCTGTAAGGGCGCCATCGACCGCCTGCTTACCGCCAAGGAGAAACTCCTCGAGGTGCTCGAGAGATATGGCGTGAAGAAGGTGAACTTCCCCAATGGGGTGATGGATGCCACGAAAGCGCAAATCGTGGGCGCAGAACCCGATGAAGAGAAAGAGGAGGGCACCGTGCTGAGGGTTAAGCGCGACGGCTTCTTCAGAAAAGATAAACTCCTGAGAAAGGCCGAAGTGGTGCTGGTGAAGAACGACTGACGTCTCTTTTCCTTCCCTACGGCATCTATAGGAGCGACAGCATGCACTGGGCTACAGAGAATAAACAACCTCTGTAGCCCTTTTCCTGTTAGGATGAAAATTCGAGCGGCTGTGACTGGGGTTGCCCCCAGCACAGCCGCTCTCCTATAGATAAAGAATGAATGGATGGTCCGATTCTTTATAGTGAACCGCCTCACAAAAAGAGGCCAAAATATTATTTCGTCTTCGTGTCCCTGGCAGGGGATGACTCCCTGGGCTTTGTGGCACTCGGCTTCTCTGCCGCAGCCTGGCTGGCATCGGCATCTGGCTCGCCATAGTAGTCGATAAACCATTTCATCTCCTCGGATTCTACCACACGCTCACCGTCGTCATAGTCGAAGAAGAAGTCGTCGAGAATCCATCTGCCATCATAGAAAAGCAGTTTGTAGGTCACATCCTGCCCCTCGGGATAGTCTTGTATCTTGAAGTGGACATCAGCCCACGCCGAGTCTTGCGACACATAGTACACCTTCTTCACGCTGTCTGAGAGAATGCGTACACCATCTCCCATTAAACCCCTGAAACTGAAGGCACGAAACACGGAGTCGGCCTCGCTGCCCTTGTTGTAGGCTATCACGTTCTCGCATTGCTCACGCAATATCTTGATGCGCTCCGACCAGTTGTCGCCACTCATGCGATTGCGGCCGTTCATCACCTCTTCGTCAAGCAACTTCGACAAGGCCTCGCGGATGACAGCGGGTGAATGGGTCTTCTCGAAAGCATCCAGAGAGTCGCGGCGTGCCTGGTCGATGGCTGCCAGACGGGCATTCTCCAAGTCACGGGCGCGGCGGATGGAATCGTGGGCGGCACGCTCTGCTGCCTCACGCTTCTGTTCCTTGTCATAGAAGTACCACCCGGCACCACCGGCGGCAAGCAGCAGGATGACTACGATGATGAATGCTTTTTTCATGCAAGAAGGTTATTCTTTACTTCCTTTGATGAGACCTGCCAATTCGGGTATCTCCTGGGCAAGCGACTTATACGCGTTGTTGAAGGAGTCGAGGGAAATCTCCACGCCATTCTCGGAAAAGGCTTTCAGAGAGTCGGGGGAGGAGAGGGTGAGCGCCTTGCTCTCGTTGGAATGGTAAAGGGTGAAACCTACCATCTCGCCGGCTTCCGACTCCAGACACCAGGTCATGCCGTCATCGCTCCATACTTCACCAGTGAAGGGAGCATCGTCAACAAACACTTTACTGTCCTTGAATTCTGCCTGGCTAATGGTGGTCTTCTTCTCCACGCATCCCACAAGCAACAGCACAATGGCTGCTACAAAGGCACTACATTTCATATACATTTCCAATCTGCGTTTTCTCGCTGAGCAATAGCCATGTCGCAAACGCTCCAGCCATGGGGATTGACATGCCCGGCGACGACATTTCGCTATGCATGGGCAAAAGTACAAAAACAAAATGTACTCTGCAACTTTTTTGCAAAAAAAAACAAGCATGCCATCCGACAAATGGAATGCTTGTGTTTTTTTAATGACTCTTTTCTAATTCATTGTCCACCTTTTGGGAGGCGTAACTCTTTAGTATAAAGATCAAAGAAATCACAGTCGAGTATTCTTGAAATCCTAAGTAAGTCGTTCGTGTCGATGGATGGCTTTGAAAAAATCTTGTATACATTGGTGCGGCTGCACGACAACTCTCCAGCAAACCAAACCACCGACTTGCGCCTTAGTTTCAATGTCTGTTTTATTGTTTCTCCTATGTGTACCAAAATGTGATAATTTAAAAGTTAGTGATGGAAAGAGTCTGGATATTGACCAGTCCTATAGTTTTCTTTCGCAAAAATATATATAATGACCATAAACCGATTTTAATTTTCGTTAAAAACTTCTAAATGTAAACATATAAGGGACGTTTGATTATCATTTGTAAATATAATACTGACAATTCATTATGCTACAAAAAATAATTATCTCAGAGAAACATTGTCGCAACGAAAATGTCAGGCAAATCATCTTGTTCTGACGTATTTTTGCCGATAAAAAAATGTAGGCATGAAAAGATATGTGAAAAATCAGGATTTACTGGATGAGGCACAGCGCTGCTGGGACAGCGCCGATGGCTTCAGGAGGCGGCGCGAGCGCTGCAAGCGCTATTGCTATGGCGACCAATGGGGCGACCTTGTGATGATGGATGGCAAATGGGTGAGAGAAGAACAGTATATTCGGCATATGGGCAGCGAACCGCTGAAGAACAACTTGATAAGGCGGTTGGTGAAACAGGTGCTCGGGCTGTATCGTCAAGGGGAGTATGGCAAAAGGGAATCGAACGTGCCACACGACGGAGACACTGCACTCCGTGAGGCCATCGCGCTGACACGACGAATCAACGACATCTATGAACTCAACGCAAGGGCACTCGAGGAATTCCTCATCTCGGGCATGACGGTGCAGCGGAAGACTTTTGGCACGCGTAACGGTAGGAGGGGATGCTTCACCGACAATGTCTCGCCGGCACGCTTTATTATCGACTCTGCCTTCCGCGATACCAGAGGGTGGGACGTGAGACTAGTGGGCGAGATGCACGACATCTCCTTTGATACGCTCTGCGCGGAGTTTGCTGCCGATGAGAACGACTGTGTAGAACTTGCCGACATCTACGCGCCGGAGACTTACCGTGAACGTCTGGCACAGACCATGGGGAACTTCGCCGCGGCGATGGGCATGACAACGGCTTTCAGGACGCCTTCCACGCCAGCGGCATGCCGTGTCTATGAACTATGGAGGAGGGAGCGCAAACCTTGCTATCTCTGCCATGACGTGGCCACCGGACAACTTTTCTCCATCGACGTAGCAGTGGTGAGAGACGTGGATGCCGTCAATCAGTGGAGAATAGCCTTGGCGGCTGCCGAGGGAAGGTCCGCGGGCGATGTGGCGCTCATCGAGAAACAGTGGATGGTGACCGATGAGTGGAGATACTACTATCTCACTCCTTTCGGCGATGTGCTCTCCGAGGGCAGGTCGCCCTATGCCCACAGGTCGCATCCGTATGTGTTCAAGGCTTATCCTTACGTCGATGGGGAGATTCACTCGTTTGTCGACGACGTCATCGACCAGCAGCGTTATACCAACAGGCTCATCACGCTCTACGACTGGGTGATGAGGTCATCGGCTAAAGGGGTGCTTCTTGTGCCCGAGGAAAGCATCCCCGATGGATATACCATCGACGACATCGCAAGTCAGTGGACGCTCTTTAATGGCGTCATCCCCGTGAAGACACGCAATGGGGCGCTCTTGCCGCAACAGGTGTCGGCAAATGCGGTGAATGTGGGCATCAACGAATTGCTCAACACCCAACTTGCTTTTATGGAAGACATCTCGGGGGTAAATGGGGCATTGCAAGGCAAGGCGGGTGGCGCCAGCGTGAGTGGCAAACTCTTCGAGCAGCAGACGCATAACGCCTCGGTGTCGCAACTCGACCTGCTCGATACCTTCTGCAGTTTTCTCGACGAGGCTGCACGCAAGGACATCAGCAATCTGAAACAATTTGTCATAGGACAATAAAAAAACAGGCACACCTTTTGGGGCGTGCCTGCTTGTAAATGGTATTGTGGAGTTCAAAGACCTTATTTCTTGCAAGGGCTCCAGGGCTTCAACTGCTTGAAGAAGTCGTTGCCCTTGTCGTCGACAAGGATAAAGGCGGGGAAGTCTTCCACCTTGATTTTCCAGATGGCCTCCATACCCAACTCAGGATATTCCACACATTCTATCGACTTGATGCTCGACTGCGAGAGCACGGCTGCTGCGCCGCCGATAGAACCGAGGTAGAATCCGCCATGCTTCTTGCAGGCATCGGTCACCTCCTGGGTGCGGTTGCCCTTGGCTATCATCACCAAAGAGGCACCATGGTCCTGGAACTCGTCGACATACGGGTCCATGCGGTTGGCAGTGGTGGGACCCATCGAACCGCAGGGATAGCCCTCCGGAGTCTTTGCCGGACCGGCATAGAGGATGGGATGGTCCTTGAAATAGGCGGGCATCTCCTCACCGGCATCCAGACGGGCCTTCAACTTGGCGTGGGCGATGTCGCGGGCCACGATGATGGTGCCCTTCAGGTTCACACGGGTGCTTACGGGATATTTGGTCAACTCTGCCCTGACAGCATCGATGCCCTTGTCGAGGTCGATGACGATGGTATCACCACCCTCGCCGGCCTGGCGCATCTCTTCAGGAATGAGTTCGGTGGGGTTGTCGTCCATCTTCTCCAGCCACACACCGTCGGCGTTGATCTTCGCCTTGATATTGCGGTCGGCAGAACACGACACGCCCATGCCAATAGGACAGGAGGCACCATGGCGGGGAAGACGCACCACACGGATGTCGTGGGCGAGGTGCTTGCCGCCGAATTGTGCGCCAAGTCCAATCTTGTGGGCCTCGTCGAGGAGTTTCTTCTCCAGGTCGATGTCACGGAAGGCACGCCCGGTCTCGTCGCCGGTGGTGGGCAGGTTGTCGTAGTACTTGATGCTGGCGAGTTTCACGGTGAGCAGGTTCTTCTCTGCCGACGTGCCGCCGATGACGAAGGCGATGTGGTAGGGAGGACAGGCAGCAGTGCCGAGCGACTTCATCTTCTCTACGAGGAAGGGCAGCAGGGTGCCCTCGTTTTGTATTGTGGCCTTGGTCATGGGGTAGAAGTAGGTCTTGTTGGCTGAACCACCACCTTTGGCCACCATCACGAAGCGGTATTCCATGCCTTCCACAGCTTCGATGTCAATCTGGGCTGGCAGGTTGCAGCGGGTGTTCACCTCGTCGTACATGTTGAGTGGGGCATTCTGCGAGTAGCGCAGGTTGTCCTGGGTGTAGGTGTTGTAGACACCAAGGCTGAGGGCTTCCTCGTCCTCAAAGCCGGTCCACACCTGCTGGCCTTTCTCGCCGTGGATGATAGCGGTGCCGGTGTCTTGGCAGAAGGGGAGTATGCCTTTCACAGATGTTTCGGCATTGCGCAAAAACTGAAGGGCCACATACTTGTCGTTCTCGCTGGCCTCAGGGTCGGTGAGGATGGCGGCCACTTGCTTGTTGTGCTCACGGCGCAGCATGAACTCACAGTCGTGGAAGGCTTGTTGAGCCAAAAGGGTGAGGGCTTCCTTGCTCACCTTGAGCATGGGGTGACCTTCGAACTCGCCTACGCTGACTCCTTCTTTGGTCAGCAGGCGATACTCAGTCTTGTCTTCACCCAACTGGAACATGGGTGCATACTTGAAATCGGGTGTTTTTGCCATAATGATTATTTTTTTTATTGAATTTAAGGTGAATATGCGTTTTGATTGATTCCGCTCTCTCCGGAAACCCTAGAAAATCCGGGAAAACCCCGGATTCTCCGGATGCTTCATTCTTAATAGCCGAATATTTCCTCGGTTGTCAGGCGGTGGATGGGGCCAATCTTCTCCAGCGCCTTCATGTCGAGTTCTTTCTCATCGCCGAGGATGAAATACTTGTAGGTCTTGCCCACCATGTTCTTGCGTTCGAAATCAACGATGTCTTGCAGGGTCACACTGGGGAGAGCATTGTAGATACGCTCGTTGAGGTCGAAGTCGAAACCGCGCTTCTTGGCCCAGTAGTAGGAAGTGAGGATGCTGTACTTCGTAGTGCGTGCAGTCTGCAGGCTCTTCATCGCACTCTGCTTGGCGATGTCGAAGGCGGTCTGGCTCTGAGGTATGGTGTCGATGATGCTCTTGAAGGTGTTGATGCAGTCCATCATCTTGTCGTTCTGCGACACGATGTAGGTCATGAACGACTCAGGATGGTTCAGACGGAATGGTGTGCTGTAACTGGCAGATGCACTGTAGGCGAGGCCGCGGCTCTCGCGGAGTTCCTGGAACACGATGGTGTTCATGCCGCCTCCGAAATACTCGTTGAACAGCACGCGCACGGGGGCCTCGTCAAGATTGAAGCGCTTGCCCTCGTTGTGGTATTGCATCATGTAGATGTTCTTTGCCTCGTAGGGAGCGATATACACCTCATTGGTGGGGGTGAGTTGCTCCATGTACTCGCGGCCGGCTGGCACGGGGAGCAGGCGTTTCGGTGTCTTGTGGTGTTTGCCGATGACCTTGCTCAACTCTTTCTCGCTCATCGGTCCATAGTACAACACGGTCTGCTCATAGTTCTTCAGGTTTCCGAGGAGGTCGAGGAACTTCTGTGGGTCGGCGGCACGCAGTTGTGCCTCGCTGAGGATGTTGAGTTGGGGGTTGTAGGTGCCGTAGGTGACGTAGTTGCGCAGGGCGCTGAAGTTCGAACTCTGGTTCTTCTTGGCGTCCGTACGGCTCTTCATCATGAGGTCGACAAGTTGTGAGTAGGCTTCGGGGTCGGCCTTGGCATTCTGCAGCAGGTCCTCGAGCAGGGCGAGTGCGGCAGGCATGTTCTCGCTCAAACCGCTCAGGCTCACTGTGGTGTAGAAGTTGTTCACGCTGACGGAGTAACTGCATGCGAGTTTGTAGAAGTCGAGTTTGATGTCGCTCACGCTCTTCTTGTCGGTGCCGATGTATTCCAGGTAACTGGGAGCATAACTGAGGTTGAGGTCGCTCTCCTCGCCGAAGTCATACATGAAGGTGAGGTCGAACAGACCGTCTTCCTCGTTGTGCTTGTAGAGCAGGGGCAGCCCTTTCTTCGTCTTGCTCACAGTGAGGTCTTTCTCGAAGTTGAGGAACCGCGGCGTGATGGGTTTCACGTAGGCGTTCTTGATTTCGTTGAGGAACTGGCTGCTGAGGTCGCGGTTGGTGGGGATGGCAGTAATCTCGGGCTTGTCGATTTTCACCTGGGTGCTGTCGGTGCCCACGCGCTTGAAGACACATACATAGTTGTTGTCGCGGAGATACTTGTTGGCGAAGTTCACCACGTCTTGCTTTGAAATCTTGGAAATGCGCTCCACGTAGTTGGCCACGTCTTCCCATGGCTGCTCGTTGATGAAGGCGTCTACCATCATGCTCGCGCGGTTGTTGTTGTTCTGTATCGACCGGAAGAAATTGAGTTTCGCGTTGCTCACCACGGCAGGGATGAGGTCGTCGCTGAACTCGCCGCGGCGCAACTTGCCCATCTCCTCGAGCAGCAACTGGCGCACCTCGTCAAGGCTCTGGTTGTCTTTCGGATAACCGTAGAGTACGAAGGGGCTGTAGTCGGACATCTCGTCGGCAAAGGCACCTGCCGACATGAGTTTCATCTTCTGCTCAAGGTCAACCTCGAAGAGTCCGCACTTGCCGTTGGCGAGGATGCTGCTGATGATGTTGAGGGTGTCGGTCTGACCGCTGTTGGCCCTGCCGAAACGCCAGCCCATCATCAGGTATTCGGCCTCCTTACCCACCACGCTGGTATCGCGTGGCGAGGTGATGGGAGCCAGTGGGGCAAATTGCGGTATGTTGAGTTGTGGGTTGGGCTTCCAATTGCCGAAATACTTGTCGATGATGGCTATTACCTCGTCGGGGTCGAAGTCGCCCGCCAAACAGATGGCCACGTTGTTGGGCACATAGTAGTTGCGGAAGTAGTTCTTGATGTTGGTGATAGAGGGGTTCTTCAGGTGCTCCTGCGTGCCGATGGTGGTCTGGGTGCCGTAGGGATGGGTGGGGAAGAGTTGGGCATAGAGGGCCTCCCACATCTTGCGCTGGTCCTGAGCCATGCCGATGTTCTTCTCCTCATACACGGCCTCAAGTTCGGTGTGGAAACCGCGGATGACCATGTTCTGGAAACGGTCGGCCTGCACGCGGGCCCAGTTCTCTATTTCGTTAGAGGGGATGTTCTCCACATAGCAGGTCACATCGTTGCTGGTGTAGGCGTTGGTGCCCTCGCTGCCGATGGCCGACATCAGTTTGTCGTACTCGTTGGGGATGAAATACTGGGCGGCGAGTTGCGACACACTGTCAATCTCGTGGTAGGCCTGCTTGCGCTGGGCAGGGTCGGTCATCTTGCGGTATTTCTCGTAACGGGCCTCGATGTCGTCGAGATAGGGCGCCTCGGCCACGGGGTCGGTGACACCAAACTGCTTTGTGCCCTTAAACATCAGGTGCTCCAGGTAGTGGGCGAGGCCAGTGGTCTCGGCGGGGTCATTGCGCGAGCCGGTCTTCACGGCGATGTTGGCCTGCAGACGGGGCTTTTCCTTGTTCACGGAGAGATACACGGTAAGCCCGTTGTCGAGTTTGTAGACACGGGTCTGTGTCAGGTCGCCGGGAACAGTGGTGTAATGGTAGTCTTTGGCTACCATGTGGAGTGACATGGCACATGCCACGGCCATCATGAAAATACGTGTTTTCATCTGTTGTCTTTTAGATGTGGAGTTTAGTCTTATGGTTCTATCTTGATTTCGTTTTCGTAATCTATCTCTCCCTTCAGTTGGGTGATGAAGTTGTCGAGCACCTCCTTGTCCACGTCGCCAAGGGTGTATTCCTTCTCGGCATCGGCCTGTATCTCGGCAATCCACTTGCGGCGGGCGGTGATGTAGTCTTGGTGGATATTGGCCGCATCCTCCTCGGTGAGGGTCTCCAGGCCATAGTAGTCGAGCATCATCCTGTAGGTCCAGGTCCAGCGATATTCCGAATAGTTATGGTGGATTTCAGAGAAGCGGTCGAGGATGTCGTAGACATCGACAATCGTGCCGTTCTTGATGTCGTCGATGAGGCGGTATTCCTCGGTCTCGGGAAGGAGAAGACCGGCGAGGTCGCTCCACTTGCCGGTGCCCACCGGACTCTTCGGCAGTTCGAGTTTGTGGCGCTTGAGCACGGCGCCCATATAGATGCGGAGGGCCATGTCATAGAGTTGGATGCCCAGGCGCAGATGGCTGGCCTTGATCACGTATTCGTGGTAGTTGTAGGTCGACACCTTGTCGCCGGAGGCGGCCCTCAGGTTCTCGAGCACCTGCTTGCCTTCGAGTATCTCGCCGGCGGAGAACGGACTGAGCCAGTCGAAGTTGACGATGCTCTTCTGTCCGCTGCGTGGGCGCTTGTCGCGTTTCGGCCATTTGCGGATGTCGCGGTAGAGACCTACGGTGGTGAGGTTGCGGCCGGGGTTCAGATACATCGTGTCGCCATAGGCGATGAGGTAGGAGAAGGGCAGGTTGCGGGTATCGGGGTGATACATCAGTTTGCCGAAGCACACCGAGAATGTGCCTATTTGGGCGGGCATGAGGATATAGGCGCCGCTGGCCGTCTTCACGCCGCGCTCCAGTGTGCCGTAGTGCATGGGGCCCATCTTGTAGGCGTGGTTGCTGAAGTTGGTGGCAGAGCCTGCGTTGTAGAACGAGAACATACCTCCGATGAGCAATGAACTCTTGTGGTGGCTGGCGGAGAAGGGACCGCAGAAGGCGGCGCAGGCCTCGCCGTTCGACATGAAACTGTTGGCGAAGAAGATGCTGTTCTCTGCCGCGAAGCCGTTGGTAATCTTGCAAGCCTCGCCCACGAAGCAGTTCTCGAGTTTCACGCTGTTGAGTATCGAACTGCCGTCGTAGATGATGGAGTTTTCGCAGATGACCCCCGAACCGATATAGACGCTGGCCTCGGGGATGCTCTTGATGGAGCAGTCGCTCAGACGGCAGGCACCGCTGATCTCGCAGTCGTCGTTGATGTGGGTGTTGGTAATCTCACCGGTGTTGATAATCTTCACGTTGTTGCCGATGGTGCCGCGTTCGGGCACGCTGGCCTCCACCTCCTTGCGGATGAGTTTGAAAATCTGGCGCATCAGTTCCTTGTCGCGGTAGTGCTTCACCATGAAGGCAGCCAACTGGCTCGTCAGCCCGTCGAAGAGCATCACGTTGCCGTCGCCCACCTCATTGAGCACAGAGATGAGGTTGCCTTCGCCGAAGGTGGCTCCCTCGGTGGTCTCTATGGTGTTCACGTTGCTGATATAGCACTCGTCACCGATGGTGTAGTTGTTGATGAAGTTTCCAATGTTCTCGATGAGGCAGTTGTCGCCTAGGGTTACATTGCGCAGGGTGGTGCTCTTGATACCGCAGTGTTTTACGAATCCTTTGCTCACCTCTATCTCTTTCTCGAAGATGCCGAGGCGTATTTCTCCGTAGAACGAGGTGTTGCGGATATAACTGGCATTGAATCCTGGGGCTACGGTGATGAGGTCCCAGTCTTCTGCTTTACAGCCACGCTCTTCAAGCAGGGCAATTTCTTCTTGGGTTAGTTGTCTGTATTCCATTGATGTATATGATTGTTGTTTTCTACTTGAATGATTTCCCTCCTTTTCTCCTCATTTCTCCACCTCGGGGTAGAGGAAGTCGTTGTAGGGATATTTCTGCACATGCAGTTCGCGCACTTTCTTGTAGAGCACTGAGCGAAGTTCGTCGACGTTGATGTGCTCGCGGGCGGAGATGAAGATGCAGTTGTCGTTGAGTTTAGCCATCCATGTGCGGCGCAACTCATCGAGGGTGATGTTCTCTTTTGTCGGTGGGGTGAGGTCGTCGGGCTCTTTGTCCACCCAGTGGTAGGCGTCGATCTTGTTGAAGACAATCATCATCGGCTTCTCCGAACAGCCCAATTCTCCGAGGGTCTTCTCCACCACGGTAATCTGTTCCTCGAAGTCGGGATGCGAGATGTCGACGACATGGATGAGCAGGTTGGCCTCGCGCGTCTCGTCGAGGGTCGACTTGAAAGAGTCTACCAGGTCGGTGGGCAACTTGCGGATGAATCCCACGGTGTCGGCGAGGAGGAAGGGGAGATTCTCCACCACCACCTTTCGCACGGTGGTATCGAGGGTGGCGAAGAGTTTATTCTCGGCGAACACCTCGCTCTTGGAGAGCAGGTTCATGATGGTCGACTTCCCCACGTTGGTATAGCCCACGAGGGCCACGCGGATGAGTCGGCCACGGTTCTTGCGCTGTGTCGACTTCTGCTTGTCAATCTCTGCCAGACGTTGTTTCAGCAGGGTCATCCGCTGGAGGATGATACGGCGGTCCATCTCGAGTTGGGTCTCACCCGGACCGCGAAGGCCCACCGAACCTTTGCCTCCACCAGAGCCGGAGCCACCGCCCTGGCGCTCAAGGTGTGTCCACAGGCGTTGCAGGCGGGGGAGCATATAGCGGTATTGCGCCAGTTCCACCTGTGTCTTGGCGTTGGCGGTCTGTGCGCGCATGGCAAAGATGTCGAGGATGAGCGAAGTGCGGTCGAGGATTTTCACCTGCAGCACCTGTTCGATGTTGCGCAACTGTTTCGCGGAAAGTTCATCGTCGAAGATAACCATTCCCACGATGCGGTCGGCGTCTTCCTCGGCTTTGATGTAGTCGCGTATCTCTTCCAACTTGCCTTTGCCCACGTAGGTCACCGACGATGGGCCGTTCACCCGTTGGGTGAAGCGTTTCACTGTCACTGCGCCGGCTGTATCGGCAAGAAACTCCAATTCATCGAGGTATTCTTTTGTCTTCGCCTCGTCTTGGTCCTTGGTAATCAGGCCAACGAGTACGGCGGTTTCGGCTTGTGCCTCTGATATCACAAATTCTTTCATAGCATTTGCAAAGATAGTGCAAACCGAACGGAATGCAAAATAAAAAGCAATTTTTATTTTCATTTCTGAGGTGCAGCCTATCTTCGCCGCGAAGCGGCAAAGATAAAGGTGAGTGAAAAACCAAAAGAAAACGAAGTTTTTTTTTGTTTTTCCGAACCGCAGCCTATCTTCGCCGCGCAGCGGCAAAGTAGTGCAAACCGAGCGGAATGCAAAATAAAAGCTGGTGACAGCAACGAATTTCAGAAGGTTCGGGAAGACGGTGCCGAGGATTTAATCTGGTCTACACGAAAAAAAAGTTCTGCTCATTCGTACGCGAGTGAGCAGAACTTTTATGAAATGTCGATGAAGATGCCGTCAAAGGCACCCACACTTGAAAATAATTAAATCAGGGTGAACTTGTAGCCCAGTGTCAGTTGGAATCCAAGATTCTTGCTGCCGAGGTCGAATTCGAAACCATCCTTGTTGATTTTATCCTCATTGAAAATCTTGGTGACACCGAAGACATAACGGGCGTCGAGCACGAAGTTGCGGAATTCATACGACAAGCCCACGGGAATGGCAAACTCGAAAGAATTCATATAATCTTCGTTGATGTCTGATTCTTTGCCGTTTATTTCTGCTTTGGCGGAGAGATTGATTCCAGGCTGAATGCCTGTCTTAAGTGCAAAGCCTTTAAACAGATAGACGTTGGCCACGACGGGTATGGTAAGGTAGTCAAACTTTGCCGTGACATCGTAATCTTTCAATTCTGTACCTTGCTGAGAGTAGTTCAGGCCAGCGGCGATGCTGAAGCGATCGCTCAAAGTGTATTCGAACTCCGGACCCACAACCAGACCTACGCGGGCCTTGGTGTCATAAGTGTTGTTGAAGTCAGCTGCGCTGAAACCGATACGCGGCTGTAAAGTCAATGAACCAGGTGCATGCTGAGCAAAAGCACAGGTCGATACCATCATGATGGTTACTAAAAGAAACAGTTTTTTCATTTCCCAATAAAAATTAAATGAATAATCTATATGAAATCTGCCCAAAAGGGACTTGTTTCCTTATTCTTTTGTGATGAAAAAATCAATCAATCAATTTTAAAGTTCAAAAATAGTCTTTTTCTTCCAAATGACCAAAAAATTATAGGAAAATCTAACGTAACTGTCGGAAAATGAAAGAATTCGTACGTGAAAATCGAGTAAATAGAAAAAAAAGGAGAGGGGATGCCGCTTATTACTATAACCTCTTTTCGCCTCTACCCTTAACAACTCCTTATGTTGAGTATACGAAATCGTTTGCGTTGTTTTTTCGACTATAAACAGACGATAATTTGGCTTGCACTGATTATTTCCCTATCTTTGCAAACGTAAAAACGATTTTCAAGAGATCATAACTACATAAGACAGACTGCTGAAACATTCAAGAAGAAAGCCCTGGCGTGATGCCAGGGCTTCTTGTTTTTCGTCTCCATTTGTTATCGGCCGAAGGAGCAATGTGGGCTCACAGGGGATAGTCATCCTGTGCTACCTATGCCCTTTTTCAATTTTGAGTTTCAGTATGCGGCGGACACTTTGGTTGATACGTTCCTCTGTGATTTTTCCATTCTCTACTGCCTTAACTACGGCCTCAAATGCTTCGATGAAGTTCTGTGGACCAAGAACGATGTCAGCACCTGCCAATATACAACCCACAGCAGCCTCAGCACTTGTGAACTGCTGCGTAATAGCCCCCATCTCCATGGCATCGGTTATAATGATGTTCTTATAGCCCATTATACCGCGCAACTTGTCCTGCAAGATGAGCGAAGACATTGTGGCAGGTAAATCTGTTCCTGTCACGTTGGGAGTAGCGATATGGGCAGTCATAATCAACTGGCATCCCCACTCAATGCCTGCCCTGAAAGTTATCATCTCACAATTCATCATCTCATCCCATGTCTTCAGGCTCTGAGCGTAGCCGTAATGTGTATCGGCCTTGGTGTCGCCATGACCTGGGAAGTGCTTGATACACCCCGTAATGCCAGCATCCTTCAACCCCTGTAAATAGTTTGTAACCATAGGGGCAGCCACGTAAGGGTCATCGCTAAAGGCACGCTTGCCGATGACGATGTTCTCGGGGTTGGTGTTCACATCAGCCACCGGGGCAAAGTCGATGTCGAAACCATATTTCTTTAAATATGTGCCGATAGTATTGCCGCAGTAATAAGCATTGGCAGGGTCGCCTGTCTTGCCGATAGAATCCATTGACTCAAACTTCTCAACGTCGAAATTAGGGTTGTTGCCTATGCGTGCCACACGGCCACCCTCCTCGTCGATACAGAGTAAGGGCGAGCCCTTGAGGGCACGGATTTGGGGTATGAAAGCCGCCAACTGCGCTTCATTTTCTATATTGTGAGCGTAGAGGATAATGCCGCCCACAGGATATTTCTCGTTCACGGCCAGCATAGTGGCATTCACTGCCCGAAGTTTGATGTTTGCAAGGTCTGCAGTAGTGACATCTATTCCGCCAGTGTGGCCATAATGGATAGTGGTATCCAGCACCTCAGGGCGTACATAGAACATCTGACCCACCTTTTCGCGCAGAGTCATCTGCTTCAATTGTTCCTCAACCTCATAATCGTCGTATGGTTCCTTCTCAGTATCATCATTGTCGCTACATGATGTCAGTAGGAAACCGCTTGTAAGGATGACGGTCAACATCCATAATAACTTCTGTTTCATTTTTTATTAACTTAAATTCATAGGGTAAAGTATACACAGCCTCCATGCACTTCATAACAAGTCGCACATTCTGAAGGGAATGTGACTATTGGCAATTGGCCTGCAAAAGAGTACGATTTATTTCTATAATAAAACGAAAAAAACAGATATTTAACGTTATAGTATATGGTGGCAACTATTTATGCTTCGGCGAGTCTTTGATCAAAGGAGCCAAGTTGAAAGCGTTTGCTGAAACTGCCATCTCATCATCAAAAACTGAGTCCTTTATTTTTTTGTCCTGTTTCATTAAAAAAACAGTCCTGAATCAGAACACAAATCCGAGATTGAAGTAGAATGTGAGTTTGTTGGTGACATTGCTATACCCCAGCGAGGCACCCACAGGACCGGTGGGCGAGTTGTAGTAGTATCCTACCGATCCCCCCAACATGGTCTTGCGTTTGAGCACCTCCTTGTATTTGTCGCCATCTTGAGCCACGCCTAACTTCAGCAACATGATGTTGTTGGTGGTCAGCGAGTATTGTGCTTGCATCTGCGCAACGAAGAGTTTGTCCCATTGCAGTTCCATGTTTCCCATTCCTGCAAACGGCAGTTGCTGCTCAATATAATGGCCGAACCATTCTCCGCCCAAGATGTTGCTGAGGATGATGGGCGACTCCTTGCAGTGAAGCAGTCGGCCATAAAGCATGGGCTGGAAGACGAGATGCTCGCCTATGGGGAAGTTTGTGCGCCACATCATGCTTACCTCGTGCATGCCGATTTCATCATACAACTTCACGAGGTTGTCGGTGTAGTAACCATACTTTGCCCAGAACTTGCTTCCGCGTGTGGGGAAATACCAGTTGTTCTCGCTGTTGTAGTTCACCCTGGCGAAATAACTGAAGAAATGCTCGTGCTTGGGTATTTCTATCTGATGTTCCTTTACCTGGTCGAGCAGCAGATTGGTGTTGAAGAAGTAGTCGAAGGCGGCTCCCAGACTGATATGGAAATTACGGACGTAGAACGATAGGGGGACGACCTCGGCTGCCAGTTGGTTGTAGGTATGGTTGTAGGCTTTCGTGCCATACTCATACAGGTTGATGTCGTTGCGGTGGAATGCCACGGAGAGGGTGGGGTGGAGGAAGTTGGTGGGGTGGAGTTCCCAGTCGGCTTTCGCCATGATATGCTTTCCCATGCGGAACGTGAAGTCGAGTTGCATGGGCAGCCGCTTGCGGAGCGGGAAGGCGATGTTGCTCTGCAGTGCCACCATCTCCCAGCTGTCGAATCGGATACCGACGCTCATCTTGTTGGGCTTGGGTTGGCCGGCGATGAGCGTTATCCTCGCCGCCTTGGTGCCGTCGGGCATATTGATGGCATTGTTCTCTACGCGATAGTCGGCACTCTGATAGAACAGGTCAAGACGAATAGAGATAGTAAGGAGGTTGGCGCGCTCGATATCGATGCTGTCGCCTTCTCTGAGTTTGAATTTTGTGCGGAGGAATGTCTCATCGCTGGGTGTCATGTTCTCAAACCGCAACTCACCGATTCTGCACGATGGGTTGTCGGGTGTGGGTATTTGTACGACCGGTGTGTGATGTGGAGTTTCCGAGGGAAAGAGTTTCTCCTTGAGCGCCACAATCTCGTCCCAGTGCTCCATGGCGGCATCTTCGCCCCGTTGTATCAGCGTGTCGATGGCAGAGGGGGTGAAGGATGCCGTGCTGTAACCCTCTGTGTTCACGTTGATAGGGATGTCGGTGATGGCCATGTTTTCATCAAACTTGTTCTTGGTGTTGAAGTCAACAATCTGCAGGAGGATATCACCGGTGGACTTCAACCGTTCGGCTGTCCTCAGTTTGGCTGCCACTGATACGCCGATGATATAGTCGGCACCCATCTCCTTGGCAATATCGGCGGGATAATTGTTGCGCAGTCCACCGTCAACGAGCACCTTGTCGCCTTTCCTCACGGGAGCGAAAGCACCGGGAATCGACATACTCGCCCGCATCGCCTCGCTCAGCACACCGCTGTGAAACACCTGCTCGCTGTTGTCTACTACGTTGGTGGCTACACAGGCAAACCTGATGGGGAGGGTGTTGAAGTCGATGGAGTCGGTATAGGGGATGGTGAAGGTGTGGAGCAGTTTGCCGATGTTCTTGCCGATGATGAAACCGCCACCGATGCTGTTCCCGCTCCCTCTCTTTTTCTTCAGCCTCAGACTGGTGGAGAAGACGTAGGTGTTGTGGTGCTCGCGCTCTTTCAGACTCTGGTATCTCAGGTCGTCTTTATCGGAGAGCACTTCTGTCCAGTCTTGTGAGCGCACGATGGAGTCGAGCCGCATGGCGTCGTTGCCACAGGCATACAGTCCGCCGATGATGCTGCCCATGCTGGTGCCGGTGATGATATCGATGGGCATGCCTGCCCGCTCGAGCACCTTCAGCACACCGATGTGGGCAACGCCCTTGGCGCCGCCTCCGCTAAGCACGAGGGCGACTTTCTTGCGAGGGGGCTCTTCCTGACCCATGGCCATCTGCGCGAACCCTATGACGACAGCAATGATGATGATGAGACGTTTCATGCCAGAACTGATGTGGATGCGTGATTTCTTTGCAAAAATATAAAAAAACCGACATTTCGATGTCTCAGGAAGAAAAATCTTTTACTCGGTTTTCATTTTTCATCACCATTGTTGTAGGTCTTTGCGATAAATGTGTTAATATTGTAGCCGAATTACCGTATTTTATGATAGGAACCATCGTCAACACCGCTACCATCATCGTGGGTGGCATCATCGGTGCCATGCTCCACCGTGGCATCAAGGAAAAATATAAGGAGGTGCTTTATACCGCCTTGGGCTTGGCATCACTCGCCATAGGCCTCAATGCCACCATCTCGCATTTCAGCCAGTCGGAGTATCCCGTGCTCTTCATCATTTCGCTCGCCATAGGGGGTGTAGTGGGGACGGCCCTCGACATCGACGGACGTTTCAAACGCTTGGTCGACAAGTTCTCCAAACAGGGAGAGACGAGGAGCGACCGTCTTGCCGACGGCCTTGCCACTGCCATCCTGCTCTATTGCATCGGACCGTTGTCGATGCTCGGGCCAGTGTTCTCTGCCCTGAAGGGCGACCACACCTTCCTCTTCACCAACGCCACGCTCGACTTCGTGTCGTCCATGGTGTTTGCTTCCACCTATGGCATAGGCATGATATTGGCGGCTCCTGTTCTCTTCTGCTGGCAGGGCATGTTCTGGCTGGTGGCCCGCCTCTCGGCCACTGCCATCAGCGATGCCCTCATGGCAGAACTGTTGATTGTTGGTGGTCTGCTCATCACTGGCAGCGGCCTCTCCTTGCTCCGGCTGAAAGATTGCCGCACGCTCAACCTGTTGCCCGCATTGCTGGTGCCCGTCATCTGGTTCCTCATCCGCTCTGTGATATAATTCAGGCATAAGACCTCCGAAGCCGTAGGAGATGCCGAGTGTGTAGGTTTTTGAATGACTATAAAATAATTATTTTCTAATAATTTCCAGCCTTCAGGCTGTTCTTTGTCTATTTTTCATTATCTTTGCTTCGAATTACACTATAACGCCATGAAACGAACCTTCCTTTCCCTTCTCATCCTTGCCACCGCCCTCACAGCCCTGGCTACCCCGTATAACGGGAAACAACAGAAGATGCTGCCTGAGGTCTGGGTGGCAGAATCGGTTGCTGACACCACCGTGACTGCGAATAAAGCCGCTTCTGCGCGTGCGCTGGTCGAGTCGGGCGTTTCCTATTACGACAGCGATGACTTTCCCAAGGCGGAAGAATGTTTCCTTAAGGCGTTGGAAACTTATACCCAACTGTTCAAGCGAAATCCCGATACCTACCGTGAAGATTTGGCTGGTGTCCAGGATAAACTGGGCAATATATATTTCGACCTCCACGACGATGCCAAATCAGAGGATTTCTACCTTAAGGCGTTGGAGAACAAAATCTACCTGTTCAATAAAGACCCTGAGGCCTACCGCGCCAGTGTGGCAGAAACTCAGGTAAATCTCGGTACGTTGTATGCCGATACCGAAAACTATGCCAAGGCAGAGGAATGCTTCCTTGAGGCGCTGGAGAACTATACTAAACTTTTCTCCATTTCTCCTGAGGGGTATCGTGCCAGTCTGGCGCTGACACAGAACAACCTGGGGTCTTTGTATGCCGACAAGCACGACTATGCCAAGGCAGAGGAGTTCCACCTCAAGGCATTGGAGAACTATACCCTGCTGCTCGCTCACGCCCCCGAAACTTACCGCACCGACCTGGCCCTAACCCAGAACTTCCTTGGGATATTGTATTCCGACACACACAAATACGCCAAGGCAGAGGAATTTTTCCTCAAGGCATTGGAGAATCGTACCTTGCTCTATGACCAGTCTCCCGAAGCCCATCTTGAAGATATGGCGATGATACAGTGGAACCTCATGCTGATCTATAGCAGGATGAAGAACTGGAAGAAGTACGACAGCATGTTGGACCAGGCTCTGAAAAGTTACGAGATACTGGCACAGCAAGATGCCCGTTTTCAAGACGATGTGGCTGATCTCCGCGACCGCAAACTGAAGAGGAGGATGAAATAAACCCGGTGCAGTGTAGTAGGGAAGGGGATAGACTCCACACATCATAAATGCAGCCATATCTGACTGCATTTTATGTTCTTTGGGGGTCAAACCCTATATAATTGCTATAAAAATATGAGAAAGGATAAGTTTAGAGTTTGGTTGTTGACGGCCCTTGTGTTCCTCGGCGGGGCTGGCTGTTTATTGTCTTGTTCTTCGTGTGATGACAACATCACCGGGCAAAGCAACGTATCGGTGATTGCCGACAAGGTGTGGGCTTTCAGTCAGACCCATCCAGACGGGTTCACCCTCGATGTGAGGACAATGTCAGAACCTACGGAGGGAATTGCTGTCAGTTATGCCGCCACACAGAACAGCCATTCACGCGACCAACTCGACAAGGTTGTTCGCCACGCCTTGCAGCACGATGGATATGTCGGTGGCTGGTACAACAGCGATGACAAACTTTACTATTTTGACAGTTCAAGGCTGTTTCCCGAGGATTCACTGAAGTCTGCCGTCGGTTTCGGAAAGGACAACGGGCAATACTCGGTTTTCATCCTTTCTACCCATACGGATATTCCTGTCAGTGGCAAGGTGGCGGAGATAATGGAGCGAGGTACCATCCTTTTCGGCACAACGGGCGACTACCGGCCGCTTTCGTTCCGCGAACCGGAAACGGGTGAGTATTGGGGCTTCGGCATTGAAATGGCAGGAGAGATAGCAAAAAGACTGGATGTCGGCATCGAGTTCAAGCCGACGTCATGGCCTACGCTGACGGCCGACGTGCTCGCACAGCCGCAACAATTCGACCTCGCCATTGGCGGTATCACCATCACCGACGCACGGCGTGAGACAATGCTGATGAGCGAGGGCTACCTGGCAAATGGCAAGACGATACTCTGTCGGGCATCGGAGGCTGGCCGCTTCCAATCGCTTGCTGACATCGACAAGCCTGAAGTCCGCGTGATGGTGAATCCCGGTGGTCTGAACGAGAAGTTCGCCAATGAGCACCTCACCCATGCCACCATCATCGTCCATCAGAAGAACGAGGAGATACCGTCGCTGATAGCCGATGGCGAAGCCGACGTGATGATAACCGAGATTACCGAGGCACCCTATTACGTTCAGACCGACAGCCGATTGGCAGCCCCGTTGTTGGACTCTCCCTTCACTCATGGTGAGATAGGTGTCCTCATGCCCAAAGGACAGGAAGATTTACTGGAAATGGTGAACATTGTCATCCGTCAGATGAAATCTGATGGCTCCCTACGCCGTCTGCATGAGAAGTATGGTTTGGTATATGCCTATTGATGACCCCGATTACTCAATGAATGCCGCAATCTTGTTCACTGCATATTGACAAAATGTTGGCATACCATGATTTTTTTTGTCTTTTTTTATCCTTTTTATTCAGAAAATAGTATTTTTGCTCCTCGTAAACAAATTTTAAATACTATATAAATATGAGATTAATCATCGAAAGCGACTATCAGAAAATGTCGAAATGGGCTGCTGAACATGTCATCAAGCGCATCAACGAGGCAAAGCCCACCGCAGAGAAGCCCTTCGTTCTCGGACTGCCTACTGGCTCGTCACCCGAGGGGATGTATGCCGAACTGGTGAAGGCCAACAAAGAGGGTAGGGTATCGTTCAAGAATGTGCTCACCTTCAACATGGACGAGTATGTGAACCTGCCCGAAGACCATCCCGAGAGTTACCACTCCTTCATGGCCCGCAACCTCTTCGACCATATCGACTGCCCGAAAGAGAATATCCATATCCTCAACGGCAATGCCAAAGACCTCGCCGCAGAGTGCGCTCACTACGAGGAGATGATTGCTGAGGCTGGTGGCATCGACCTGTTCCTTGGAGGCATCGGTCCCGACGGCCACATCGCCTTCAACGAGCCAGGTTCATCGCTCTCCTCACGCACCCGTGTGAAGACTCTTACCACCGACACCATCATTGCCAACTCACGTTTCTTCGACAACGACATCAACAAGGTGCCGAAACTTGCGCTTACCGTGGGTGTGGGCACTGTGATGGATGCCCGTGAGGTGATGATTCTTGTCAATGGCCACCACAAGGCACGTGCCCTGCAGGCAGCAGTAGAAGGCAGCGTGAACCACATGTGGACCATCAGCGCCCTGCAGATGCATCCCCATGGCATCATCGTCTGCGACGAGCCTGCCACCGACGAACTGAAGGTCGGCACCTACAGGTACTTCAAGGATATCGAGAAAGATAACCTTATTTAAAGATTATTGTCAGGGCTCCGCCCGATGACCTTAATACAAAAAACTGCGGTGACATCACTCGATGTCACCGCTTTTTTGTGGAGTAATATATTCGAACCAGTCTATGTCCACATACCCTTTGTCGGTCACTTGATTGCCCTGCGCAAATAGGCCAATCATGACACCGGTAAAGCCTCCGATGGTCTCTGTGCTGAGGAAACGATACTCCATTTTGGCGAGTGTGGTGAATTCTTTGCCGTTAGCCGAAACCTGCAGGTAATAGTAGTTTTGATCGGAGGTGATACGCAGATAAGCATGGTCGCCAGACAGCAGTTTTTCCTTTTCACTATGGCAGGTCTGTCCCAATCTTACATTCGATTTGATGACAATCTTCCCGTTCCTTCTTTCTGCCACCACATCATAGTGGTTTAATGGCGCGGCGTAGGCTGTAATGCCGGCCTGCATCCCTTCTGTGAGGTGAGAGAGGTCAAACGAGGCCGTTGCTGAAAAATTCAGTTCTGTCTGACGGCGGGCAACGAACGTGGGCGAGGCCGTCTCGCTGAGGTCGGTGGTGCTTGGCTTGAGCCTGAGCCACCCTTCTCGTTCTGTCAGCGAATATCTGGTGTAGTCGGGGTTACAGAGACTCATCCATCCCATCGGCAAACCTAATGAATGATAACTGTCTTTGGGAGCATCGCGTTTGACGTAATTGAACTCTTCCTTTACAGGGTCTTGGGACATCGGTATTAGGGGGAGTGTCTTGCACTGCATGTCGGTTTGCAATGTGCCGTCCTTATTCACCACAGGCCATTCTCCTTTGTCCCAACTCACTGGAGCAAGCATGGTCTCGCGTCCCATCACATGTTGCAGGTAACCGCTGGTGCGGTATCCCAAACAGATCATCCACCATGAGGAGTCGGGTGCCTGAACCAAATCGGCATGTCCCAACCCCTGTATATTACTGTTCTGCATCTTCATGTTGAAGTGTGAGAGAATAGGGTTGGCAGGGTTGGGCTCGTATGGGCCGAAAAGATTCTTGCTGCGCAGAATATTCACATGATGGCCATGCTCCGTACCTCCCTCGGCAAGGAGAAGATAGTAGTATCCGTCTTTCTTGTAGATATGTGGTCCTTCAGGATACCTGCCGCCTAATCCCGTTCCCAAGTGATGGATTTCACCCAGTTGCTTGCCTGTCTCTACGTCAATTTCGCATATATTGATGTCGCCCTCCTTCCAAAGGAAATAGCACTTCCCGTCTTCAAAATAGAGGGTGGGGTCGCAACTTCCGATGGCAAAATCTATCACAATGGGTTCTGACCATTCTCCGGAAGGATTGTCGGTCCAAACATAGAAATGCCGGCGTGAAGGAAACACCGTTGTCACCATATAGAACCGCCCGTTGTTGTAACGGATGGTCGGGGCGTAGATGCCGCTGTTTCCGTCAGTTCCCTTCAGGTCTACCTGCGACGGCCGCGAAAGGCAGTTGCCCACCTGCTCCCAGTTCACCAGGTCTTTACTGTGGAATACAGGTACGCCAGGGAAATACTGGAATGTGCTGTTCACAAGATAGAAGTCATTGCCAGCCCTGCATACACTAGGGTCGGCATGGAATCCCGGCAGCACCGGATTGGTAAATCCCTGTGCCATTCCCGCTGTGGAATGCATGCTCAATACGATGGACAAGACAATCATCCATAAAGATGATTTGTACATCTTCATCATTCTGCTCATTTCTTCACAGATATATCGTCACGAACTCCTTCATTTGCTGCTTCGGCAGGGGCGTCCCCGGGGGCCTCTCCGACGGCTTCTGCTGCATCCTCCACGGCATCCTCCACGGCATCCTCCACGGCATCCTCCACGGTATCCTCCACAGTCATCAAATCGGCTTCATTCTCATTCACGGCCTCAACAGCCTCCTCAACAGGTGCTTCGGGAGCCTTGGTCTCTGTACAAGCAGCGAAAGCCAAAACAGTCATTGCTGCGAATATAAAAACTAATTTCTTCATATCTTTGTCTTTTTCAGTAAACTAATTTCATCCGTTCTACGCTGCAAATATAGGAAAAAGATAATAGACTTCCAAAGATTTATCTCAACAACAGAATTTTTTGGATTATCCAAAACTATTCATTATCTTTGCTGACATTACAACTTACCCCAAAAACATATGGAGATACAAGAATTTATCAGCAATTACCAAGAGGCGTTTGGCATCCAGACACCATTGCCTCTGCTGTTTGGATATAGTGACCAGCCAGTGGCAAAAACAGAAAAGATAGGTGGTTGTTTTTTCAAGGGACTGCAAGCAGCCAGAGAGGGGACACCCGTCAGTCTCAGCGTGGATGTCATCGGCTGTGGCGGCGGAAAACTCTATACAGGCTTTTCCGATATGCCGGAGCGGGTGCCTGCCTTTGTGTCGTTGAAGGAGAAATACAAGAAGACTCCGGAGATGGTGACCGATTACATCCAGCAACTTGGAATGAAGAGGGCTGAAAAGCCATATCTCAACTTCGTCAGGATAGATAAGGCATCGTCTTTCGCGCAAACGGAAGGAGTGCTGTTCTTTGCCACACCCGATATGTTGTCGGGCTTGTGCGGATGGGCTTTCTACGACACCAACCAACCCGATGCCGTGGTGTCGCTGTTCGGGTCGGGATGCAGCACCGTGGTTTCCATGACGGTGGTAGAGAACGAGAAACAAGGCCATCGTTGTTTCATCGGACTTTTCGACCCTTCGGTACGTCCTTGGGTCGGACGAAATGAGTTGAGTTTCACCATCCCTTTCAGCCGTTTCGTTCAGATGACAGAGAGTATTAGAGACTGCTTCCTGTTCGATTCCCATGCCTGGGAGAAAATAAAGAGAAGGATGGAGGAGTGAATACAAAAATCCCCGGAAGCATGGATGGCTTCCGGGGATAATCGTTTTCTGAATCACTTTGCCTTGTAATAGAAAAACTCCAGTCCCATGGCAGGGAAATGGTACATGCAACTCACGTATTCTGGCTTTTTCTTTGTCACCGTGTCCACAATCATTGCTATCTGCTCTGCGCTGAGTTTCTTCAGGTCGAGTTGATAGGAGTTGTCGTCGCCATCGGCAGTCATTGCCACGCTCTTGTTGAATTTGAGGAGGAAGTGGTCATCGGTATTGTCGATGCTACCGTCGGTGGCAAAGTGATTACCCTTCGTTTCTTCTATGGTGATGTCTTCTTTCTGTTCTGTGTCCAGATTACAGACGATATCGTAAACTGTCGGGGTGACGATGACACCGTCTTTCAGCACGCCCACTTCTAGCGTCTCTCCTTCGAGTTCGTCATACTCATCGATAAAGACGATGTCCTTGTACTTGCCGTCCTTCACCAAACGGCAATTGAAGTAATTGTCCTCCGATTCCAGTATGTCGGCTTTGATGGCTGCGCTCTCGATGTCTTCGACACTGGCTTTGGGGATATAGGCGCTTTCTATATCGCACCATTTGCTGAGGGTGCATACCTTATAGAAGTTGCCTTTCTCGTCGAGCACGGGGAAGACCCTGCCTTCCGAAGTCATGATATCCGTGCTCACCTCGAACCCCGGTTTGGCGGGTTGGTCCGACCACTGGTAGATGTTCTGGCAGTAGTCACTCTCGCAATCCGACTCTATCCAGCGCATCAAGTTGGGGCTGTTGGTGTCAGCCTCCTTGTAGAGTCCCTCGTCTGAGGTGGTCACCACCACGAATTTCTTGAAAGGTGGAGCGCCCACATCGATTGCGCTTTCTGTTGTGGCAGATGCTTCTGTTGTATCAGCACTCCCTGCTGGCTTCTTGTCACTGCAGTTGGCTGTCAACGTCATAATCAGCATGCCCCAAATCGCAACAAACAGTTTGGTCTTGATGGTTTTCATAATGATGGTCAATTGGTTTTCTTTCGCAAAAATAATAACTTTTTTCTGATTCGCAATAATAGAAGGTCACTTTTTAAAAATATGGCCTAATGCTTGGTTCGTTTCGATTATTACTTTATCTTTGCACTTCATATCATACCTTTACAACGCCACTAATCATTCACGATGTAATTTTATGACAGTCAACTATGTGAGCCCTGAGGCAGAAACACGCGACGGATATGTGATATCCGCGGAAATGAAACGAGTGTGGAACATACAACTCGATATGTTCAAACGACTGATAGATGTGTGCCAAGAGCATGGGCTCCGGCTCTGGTGCGACGGCGGCACCATGCTTGGCGCCGTGAGGCACCATGGTTATATCCCTTGGGATGATGACATCGATGTGTGTATGCCGCGTCCCGATTACGACAAGTTGCAGGCCATCGCCCCACAAGTCTTTCAGGAGCCTTATTTCTTTCAGACGGCAAAGACCGATAAGCATTATCCTCGCGGTCATGCCCAGTTGCGGCGCAGCGACACCGCTGCCATTCGTCCGAGCGACGCCTGGCGTCCGTTCAACCAGGGAATCTTTATTGATATCTTCGCCTTCGAAGGACTTGCCGACGATGAGGCGGAGCGCCAGGATATCCTGCGAAGGGCCAATAAGCGCATGAAATACCTGAAGAGCATCGACTATCCCATATTGGTGTCGGGGCGTTTCGGACTGCTGTTCCGCAAATACAAATGGCGCAGGAAGGTTCGCCGTGAGGGCTTTTACGAGTTGTTTAAACCTGTGGAAGACCTTTTCCGCTCGCATTCGTGGGACGACAGCGACCAGGTGGCGCAGTTGGGCATCGACGGTTTGCGTCTGATTTTCCCCAAGCACCTTTTCGACTCTACGGTATGGATGGATTTCGAGCACCTGAAAGTGCCGGTTCCTCAGGGATACGACCAGTTCTTGCGTTTACAGTATGGCGACAACTACATGACTCCCGTGATGGCCAAGACGAATCATGGTCAACTCATCCTCGACCCCGACCACAGTTATCGAGAACTGTTGCCGGAAGTGAGGCGCAACTACCGCAAGTCATTATTCACCCGTCTGATGAAAAAGCGGTGACTTTGCACCAAACTCTTTACACGTTTTTATGAAAAAGGGAGATGGCTGTTAATTCCATAGATTTCTTGCTCTTCTTTGCGGTAGTATTTATCGTCTATTACCTGCCGTTTGTGAAAAACCGCCCCAAACTCCAGACGGCGTGGCTTTTGACGGCCAATGTGGCGTTCTATGCGATTGCCGAACTCAAGATGCTGCCACTTCTTTTAGGGGTAGTCTTGGTGTACTACTACATCGGTCTGTTCCTAAAAACAGAAATGATGAAAAGAAATGCAAAGAGGGCATCTGTCATCACCACTGTCGGAGTGACTTTGGGCATCCTCTTGCTCTTCTATTTCAAATATCTCAATTTCTTCGTTGAGTCTTTTGCGGCGCTCCTTAGTGGCATCGGACTGAATGCCACTTGGACAACTCTAAATGTGGTGTTGCCCTTAGGAGTCAGTTTCTTTACGTTTAAGTTGATAAGTTATGTGATAGAAATACATCGAGAACATATCGAGCCATGCAGAAGTTTGACTGACTTTGCCGCATACGTGACATTCTTTCCCACCATCATGGCAGGACCAATCGACAGACCCAACGGATTCATCCCGCAGATGGGGAAGGGTAGGTCGCTCGACTACCATTTGGCTGTGGATGGCTTAAGGCAGATTCTATGGGGAATGTTTACAAAGATGTGCATAGCCGACAATTTGGCTCAGTCTACAGATTTTGTATGGAACGACGTGGGAGGACAGACCCCTTCTACACTGCTTTATGTCGCGCTGCTGTTTCCCGTCCAGATGTATGCCGACTTCGACGGATACTCCAACATGGCCATAGGAGTGGGAAAATTATTGGGGTTCAGAATAACACGCAACTTCAACCATCCTTTTCTTGCCAGGAATGTGGCGGATTATTGGCTTAGATGGCATATCTCGCTCACGTCGTTCATTACGGATTATGTTTTCATGCCACTCAACATCGCCTTCAGGGACAAAGGGAAACTGGGCATCTCGCTTGCTGTAGTCATCAATCTTGTAGTGATAGGACTGTGGCATGGTGCCAACTGGACCTACGCCATGTTCGGATTGTATCATGGACTGTTGTTCCTGCCTCTCATCTATGCGAACAAGTTTGGCAGAATGAAAAAACTCAAGGCCAACAAGATAGGCTTGCCAAAGATGGCAGATTTCATCCAGATGGTCCTCACTTATGGTCTCGTGGCCATAGGCCTCATCATTTTTATGGCTCCCTCCTTGAGTTCGCTCTCTGCATTTGTCAATGGACTTTTCAGCAAGTCAATTCTTTCATTCCCACACCCACACCTCGGTCAGGCCTCTTCGTATGTCTCCACTTACTTGTTTGTCGTGGTGCTGTTTGTCATGGAATGGTGGAGCAGAGACAATGAGTATGCCCTGCAACAGGTATTTCCTCGCTCGAGGGTGCTGAGATGGGCCACCTATTATGCTGTCTTGCTCTCGGTCTATTTCTTTGCGGCAGCCAACCAAGAATTCATTTATGTCAGATTCTAAAACTCCTCCATACTCATGAAGACATTGCTGAAGAAACTGCTCTTGTTCTGTTCTCCCATACTGGTTTGGTATGCGGTGGTTTTCATCACCGACCCATACGAGTATTTCCACAAACCTTGGTGGGGGAATGTAAGGGTGAGGGAATGGATTTGCAGGCAGGTAGATTATAACCGGTTGTATTACATCATGAGTTACAAGAAGTCTCCCAAACCAAACATCATCCTGGGCTCCTCATTGACTGAATACCTTGACGTGAAACAGATTCCGGGCAAGAACTGGGCAAACTTCAGTATGGGAGGGGCAAGCATACTCGAAGAGATGCATTGGTTTTGGCATATTGCCAAGGACAACAAGATAGATTCTGTCGTTTTTTGCGTCGATCCCTACAATTATCTCAATACCAAACCTGTGCCTACGGTGACCTATCAAGCGATAGAGGCATCGGAAAGCCCGGTTAAGTATATCATGAACAATAACGTAGGAAGGGCAACCTTCCAGATTCTGCAGGCTACCTTGAAAGGGAAAACGAAAAGGTCACATTCCTATAATCCCAAAGCGAAAGAAGCCTTCTGGAGATACCAAATGAAGAAGCACGGAAATCATTTCAAGAGAGTTCCCGACCTGAAATGGGAGGACGACAAGATGAGGGAAGTGGTAGATTATTGCAAGGAAAACAACATCACGCTCCTTCCCATTGTTCCCATGATGCATAAGGATGTCATCGACTTGGGCCAGCAATTCAAGGACGAAAGGTTCGTGCCAGCCATGAAAGAGGTCTTCGGCAGTTTCACCGACTATTGGTATGTGAATGAATATACGGAGAATCGCGACCATTTTGGCGACCCTCTCCATGTGAACAACCACGATGTATTTTTAAATACTATTTGGGGAAATGACAAATCCTTCTTTAGAGTGGTGAAGTGACCCTTCTTCTTGTTCTACCATCACAGCCTTGAGTTTAAGGTTTACCATATGTCGCAATACCATAGCGACAAAAGGCCCTGGTTTAAGGTTTACCGTATGTCGCAATACCATAGCGACAAAAGGCCCTGGGTTTAAGGTTTACCGTATGTCGCAATACCATAGCGACAAAAGGCCCTGGGTTTAAGGTTTACCGTATGTCGCGATTTTATCGCGACCAAAAAAGAAGCCCCTCCACATACAAAAACACTGCACCGGTCTCCCGGTGCAGTGTCAGATTACTCAAAATGCTTGGTCAGTCGTCGAAGCCGATGAGTTGACCCTGTTTGTTGAACTTCAACTCGAGGTCGTTCGACAGTTCGATGTCATATCCATGGCGCTCCTTGTCGATTTTCACGATTGTGGCACCGGCGTAGTTGGTCTTCACATAGTTGGCGATGGCTACGGGAACGAGTTGGGCGGGAACGGCACTGAAGCCGCAGTCTACCTTGTCCCATGTGCCCTTGGAGTCGAAATCCACCTCGGTACCGTCGTTCAGACGCACGTCATAAGTGGTCTTGCCGAAGTCTCTGTCGATGGTGGCGTAGGCGATGCCCTTTCCGGGGAAGGTGTTCTGCACGAAGGTCTGGGCTGCCGCGGGCAGTTGCTGGGTGGGGATAACACGGTCATCGGCGAAGGATGACAAACTCTGCATCATCATGCAAACGAGTGCTGCGAAGAATAAACTTGACTTTTTCATAATCGTAATTTTTTAGTTATTATTATTTTTGTTATTGTTTTCTCTTTGCGTCGGAAAGGTTGTTTTTTCCTTTCGACATTGCAAAGATAGGTCGCCCGACACCGCTTTGCAATTATTTTCGCGTTTTTCTTCTTCAAAGCATACGACAGTATGGCAAGAATGCGACAATCAAAACAAATGCCCCGAAAACCTGTCGCAAATGATGAGAACAATATTGTTTTCACCCTCCGAAGATGCCTCTCCATCGATGGGATGGATGGTAGGGGGATAGATGAAGCAGACGGGCAAAGAAAAAATCAATGTGGAGCAAAACCGGTCTTCTTGTTGGCGAAATGATGCAAAAAAAATGTTTGTCGGCTTATTCTTTCATAATATTATTATGTAAATTTGCATCCGATAAACATAAAAACTGAAGAGAATGAAGGTAAGAATACTATTGGCTGCCCTGATGCTGCTCGCTGCCGTGAGCCATGCCTCTGCACAGGCTTCGACAACAGCCGGGGGAAAGGTGACTTCGCCCGATGAGCGCCTCAGCGTCGTCCTTTTCGCCAAGGATGGAAAGATGAAGTATAGCGTCACCTACGACGAACAGCCCGTGGTCCTGGAGTCGGAGATGGGACTCGTTGCCAACATCGGTGACTTCTCCAACGGGATGTCGTGGATAAAAACTGATTTCGACAAGGTGACGAAAGACTATACCATGGCGCAGGCCAAAGCCTCACAGATTCACTATGAGGCCAACCGCATGGACGTGGACTTCGAGAATGCCAGTAAGCAGCGCATTACCGTCACTCTCCTTGTCTCCAACAACGACGTGGCGTTCCGCTACTCCCTCTACCGTGGCAAGAACGACAATCCGAAGTGCGCCGTCATCGAGCGCGAGGCCACCTCGTTTCGCTTCCCCGACGGCTCCACCACATTCCTCTGCCCGCAGATAGGGCCGATGCAGGGATGGGAGCGCACCAAACCCTCGTATGAGGAAGACTATAAGGCCGATCGTCCGATGACGGAGCGCTCACAGTTTGGCCTGGGCTACACCTTCCCCTGCCTCTTCCGACTTGGCGACAGTGGCTGGGCACTGGTGAGCGAGACGGGCGTGTCGAGCGCCTACTGCGGTTCACGCCTGAGCGACTATGACCCTGCGCGAGGCTACACCATCGCTTATCCCGAGCAAGGCGAATTCAATGGCATCGGCTCTGCCACACCGGGCCTCTCTCTGCCTGGCAGCACTCCCTGGCGCACCATCACCATCGGCAAGACGCTGAAACCCATCGTCGAGACCACGGTGATGTACGACGTCGTCGACCCGCTCTATGAGGCCTCCCAGCCCTTCAAGCCGGGCCGCTACACCTGGAGTTGGCTCGTGTGGCAAGACAATTCCATCAACTACGACGACCAGGTGCAGTTTATCGACCTCGCCTCGGCGATGGGCTTCGAATACTGTCTCGTCGACAACTGGTGGGACAAGAACATCGGCCGCGAGCGCATGGCAGAACTGTCACGCTATGCACAGTCGAAGGGTGTGCGCCTCATGCTCTGGTACAACTCCAACGGCTACTGGAACGACGCACCGCAGACACCCCGCGACTGCATGTCGACATCCTATGCCCGTGAGCGCGAGATGCGCTGGCTGAAGAGCATCGGAGCGGCAGGTATCAAGGTCGACTTCTTCGGCAGCGACAAGCAGGAGACCATGCGGCTCTACGAGGATATCCTCAGCGACGCCAACCGCTACGGACTGCAGGTGGTGTTTCACGGCTGCACCATCCCCCGCGGATGGGAGCGGATGTACCCCAACTACGTGGCAAGTGAGGCGGCACTGGCCTCCGAGAACCTGATGTTCTCGCAGCGCCACTGCGACATGGAAGGCTTCGAACTCACCATGCACCCCTTCTCGCGCAACGCCATGGGGACATTCGACTGGGGTGGGGTGGTAATGAACCGCCGCATGGGCCGCGACAACAACAGCGGCAACTACCGGCGGTCGTCAGACACCTTCGAGATGGCTACGGGCATCGTGCTGCAGACGGCAGTCAACTGCGTGGCGATGCAGCCCAATAACCTCGGCGAACTGCCGCAGTTTGAACTCGACTTCCTGCGCGCGTTGCCCACGACATGGGACGAGACGCGTTTTATCGACGGCTTCCCCACACGCTATGCCGTGCTGGCCCGCCGCCATGGCAACGATTGGTATGTGGCAGGACTCAACGGCACCGACCAGCCGCTCACTCTCACCCTCGACCTGCCGATGATGGCCGGCTCTACGGTGCAATACTATACCGACCGCCCTGCAGCGAAGACACCCAACGCCATCCCCGAGGCTGAGTTGCGCCAACTGAAGGTGGACAAGAAAGGCCGTGCGAAGGTCACCATCCAGCCCATGGGCGGCATCATTCTCGTGAAATAGTAGCGAAAATAGCACCAATCTATCTCTCACGATGAATATAGAAAGACAGGAGGCACGGCTGCTGAGGTTTCTCAAAGACTGGACATTGCCCGTGGCGATGGCCGTAGGTACCATGGTGTATCTTCTCTTCGCCTTCACCCCACAACTCGATGGGGCAGGGGAGTTCTTCGGACCCATTATCAGCGATATCTTCCCGCTATTCATGTTCCTCATCCTCTTCGTTACCTTCTGCAAGGTCGACTTCCGTAGACTGAGACCGGTGGGATGGCATCTCTGGGTGGGGGCGTTCCAGGTGGTGTTCGTCATCATGGTAGTGGCGGCGGTACTCACCTTCCACATCCAAGGCGAGAACCTCATCCTGCTCGAGGCACTGCTCACCTGCATCATCGGGCCCTGTGCCGCGGCAGCCGCCGTGGTGACGGCAAAACTGGGGGGCGACCTCGAGGAGATGACCACCTATACGTTTCTCTCCAACCTCCTCACGGCTGTCATGGTGCCGGTGTGCTTCCCACTCATCGACCCCTCCGTGAGCATGGGGTTCTGGCACGCGTTCTTCCTTATCCTGTATAAGGTGTGCTTGGTGCTCGTGGTGCCTATGTTGCTGGCGTATGTCGTGAAACACTTTATGCACCGCCTGCATCAGTGGGTGGTGGGGGTGAAAGACCTCTCGTTCTACCTCTGGGGTTTCTCGCTCACCATCGTCACGGGAACGACGGTGAAGAATATCGTGCATGCCGACACCTCTGTGGCGTTCCTCGTGGTCATCGCACTGTCGGGACTCATGGTCTGCCTGCTGCAGTTTGCCGTCGGACGTTATGTGGGGCATTTCTTCCACCGCACACAGGAGGCCGGACAGGCCCTCGGACAGAAGAACACCGTCTTCGCCATATGGATAGCCTATACCTATCTCAACCCCATCTCGTCGGTAGGACCTGGCTGCTATATCCTCTGGCAGAATGTCATCAACAGCATCGAACTGTGGGTGTTTGGAAAGAATGCCAAAAGGAAGGAATCGGAACCAGGAAATTGAAAGGATGTTAAAGGAATGTCATGAGGGAAAATAAAAGGGCATGAATCCCGTTTCTCAATGAGAATATCACATATAATAATATATAGACAATGAAAAAGAAACTTTTGCTCTTCGTGAGCATCTTCTTTGCAGCCCTTGCTGTATGGGCGCAATCTCCGCTCGACAGCCTCGACATCGTGGTCGACAAAGTGCTCGCAGGAGAACCAGTAGACAATATCGAGACAACAGTAGAGAACGATACCTGCCGCCATAATGTACTCATCTTCGGCGACTCCACGCTCGACGGTGTGGCACGACGCTTTGCCGACTATGCCCGTCAGAACGGGTATACGATGTACTCCTCGGTGTGGTATGGCGCTACACTGAAATGCTGGGCTTATACCACAGAACTCCCCCGGCTCATCAAGAAGGTGAAGCCCACCTTCATCATCATCTCTCTCGGCACCAACGACCTGGGATATCATGATATCGCAGCCAGAGGCGAGGCGGTGAGGGAAATCATGCGCGAGATAGGCGACATTCCCTTCATCTGGATAGGTCCCATCTCGCTCAAGTCGGTGGCACGCGACCCGGGCATCGTGAATGTGATACGCGAGAACGTGGGGGCCGACCGCTTTTACGACAGTTACCACCTCAAACTGCAGCGTTTCCCCGACGGCATACATCCCACCTTTGAGGCCAGTGGACACTGGGTCGACGGCGTGGCAAGGTGGATGAGTGGTCCGGAGGCCCGTCACCCCATCGTGATGGAATATCCCAGAACCACCGCGCAGCAGTTCAAGCACGACGAGCGTCACCAGACGAAGTACAAAGGCACCAACAAGAACACTGGGAAAACCAATACGCTTCGTTGAGGCTTGGGATTGGAGATGTGAGGTCGGGCCTCCGCCCGATTGAAGATTGAAGTCCCCAAAAGTCACTGTAGACACTAAAACCCCTTTATCATAAAGACCATGGAAAAGAAAACCCCAACAAAGAAAGGCAGGAGGCATCTGAAACCCTCTATCGCCCTCGAGAAACAACTCAGCAAGCAAATCTACAACGCCCTGCAAGGGGCGGTGGTAGAGGCTGTGCTCAAGAAAATACAGACATCGAGCGCCGACACTTATTGGCGGAGCAGTATGGAAGGCCACAGCCTGAAAGTGCAGGAAGACCTGCTGCCCGATTTCTACCGGCTCTGCCATGACGTGAAAAAGAAACTGCGCTTCGAGGAGCCGGTCGACTTCTACATCACCGGCGACTCCTCTGTGAATGCTTTCTCCGTGGCTGCTGAGGGGAAGGGCGAACCGAATATCGTGAACGTGAACTCGGCACTCTTCGACCTGATGACGGAAGAGGAACTGCGCTTCGTCATCGGACACGAACTCGGTCACCTCATCAATAAGGATACGAAACTCAACCGCCTCGTGCGCTTCGTCTTCCCGCCAGAGGCCGCCGTGCCCGTGTCGCTGCAATACAAAATCCGACTCCACGACCAACTGGCAGAATTGGTGGCCGACCGCTATGGATATATGGCGACCGACGACCTGGGCGTGTGTGTGACGGCATTCTTCAAACTCGCCTCCGGACTCGACCTGGTGAAGATGAACGTGAGCCTCGATGCCCTCATCGCCGACAACAACCGCCGCCTCAACTACTTCCTCAAAGACAAGGGCATCAGCCGTGCCACTCATCCCGTGAACCCCATCCGCGTGCAGGCATTGAACCTCTTCTCTACGATGGAGACGCAGCAGGGCCTCAACGATGGTATGGAGGAACTCATCTCCATCCTCCTGAAGGTGGGCGACAGCGAACTCGATGAGTACACGGCGCAGTTCATCGTCTCGGCGGGCATCCTCGTTGCGAATATCGACAAGGCACTCAACCTCGAGGAATACCATGCCATCATCGAGAACCTCGCCGACCTGAAAATCTTCCCGCGAAAATTCATCGAAGAGGTGATGAAAGGCGACATCATGAAGACGTTCAACGATTCGGTGGAGAATATCCTCAAGATCAACCCGGGCATGCGCGAAGACATGCTCGAGTATATGATACAGATCGTCATCTCCGACAAGACCATCTCCAACGAGGAGATGAACATGCTCTACGACTTCGGGCGCAACGTGGGACTGAGCGACATGGAGGTGGCCACCGCCATCGCCGTTGCCATACAGAAAAACTACATCCCCAGCATGGAAGCGATTTCGTAAAACAGGTCGCAGGCCTTATAGGTAAATAGTCACTATAGTTACTATAGACACTATAGTTACTATAGTCACTATATTCTCTATAAATAGTTTTCCCCCGCCATCCAATGGCGGGGGAAAACCATATAAGCACTATTCCGAATCGGGCGAAGCCCGAAATAATCTTCAATTTTCAATCGGGCGAAGCCCGGTGAATTTTCAATTCAGAAAAGGCTTTATTTCTCTTTCTTGCTCACCCTCGTTGCCCATACAAAGAAGAGGATGAGGAGGATGTAGGCGATGAGGGAGTAGACCTCAGAGGTGTGGTTCTCCAACCAGGCCTTGTCGATGAAGTCGATTCCGGCGAAGCGCAGGATGGCACTCACCACACCCATCAGCGCACCACCGGCGATGAAACCGCTGGCTATCAGCGTGCCCTTCTCGCCACGGGCTTCGTTCACGGCTTTGTCTTTGCTGCGAGTGGTGACAAACCAGTTCACGGCACCACCGACGAGCAGCGGTGTGTTCAACTCGATGGGGATGAACATGCCGAGCGCGAATGGCAGGGCGGGAATCTTGCACACCGTGAGCAGGATGGCGATGACGGCACCGATGGCGTAGAGCAGCCACGGCGCTCCCACACCGTTCATCAGCGGGTCGATGACGGCCGCCATGGCATTAGCCTGTGGGGCAGCCAGATTGCCACTGGCAAAACCGTAGGTCTCGTTGAGCAGAATCATCACACCACCCACAGTGGCTGCCGAGACAAGGGTGCCGAGGAATTTCCAAGTCTCCTGCTTCTTGGGCGTGGTGCCGAGCCAGTAACCCACCTTCAGGTCGGTGATGAAAGCGCCTGCCATGGAGAGGGCAGTACACACCACACCTCCCATGATGAGGGCTGCCACCATGCCGGCAGTGCCCTTCAAGCCCACGGCCACCATCACCACAGAGGCAAGGATGAGGGTCATCAGTGTCATGCCCGACACGGGGTTGCTGCCCACGATGGCAATGGCATTGGCTGCCACGGTGGTGAAGAGGAAGGCGATGACCGTTACCAGCAGGATACCCATCACGGCGAAGAGCAGGTTGCCCTTCATTACTCCCAGCCAGAAGAAGATGAACGTGATGAGGATGGTGACGATGCTGCCGATGGCGATGACTTTGAACGAGATGTCACGGCTCGTGCGTTCTACCTCCTCCAGCGAGGCACCCTTGCCCTTCATCTCTTTCGACGCGAGGGAGACAGCGCTCTTGATGATGCCCCACGAACGGATGATGCCGATGATGCCTGCCATGGCGATACCGCCGATGCCGATGCTTTTGGCGTAACTCTTGAAGATGAGTTCCGGACTCATCTCACCCACGGGAGTGGTGATGTTGGGGTCCCAGGCGTTGAGCACCTGGTCGCCGAAGAACAGGGCAATGCCGGGAACAATGAGCCACCAAACGGCCAGCGAGCCGAGGCAGATGATGAAGGCGTATTTCAGACCGATGATATACCCCAGACCCAATACAGCGGCACCGGTATTTATCTTGAACACCAGTTTCGCCTTGTCGGCCAACTGCTCACCGAGGGCGAAGACACGCGTGGTGAAGTTCTCGTTCCACCATCCATAGGTGGCCACGATGAAGTCGTAGATACCGCCCACCACACCGGCAACGAGCAGCGGTGCGGCCTGGTTGCCGCCCTTCGTGCCGCTCACCAGCACCTGCGTGGTGGCTGTGGCCTCGGGGAAGGGATATTTGCCGTGCATCTCCTTCACGAAATACTTGCGGAAGGGGATGAGGAAAAGGATGCCGATGATGCCGCCAAGGAGCGACGAGAGGAATACCTTGAAGAAAGAGGCGGTCATCTCAGGGTCGTCGGGATACTTCGCCTGGAGAATGTAGATGGCGGGGAGTGTGAAGATGGCTCCTGCCACTACGGCGCCCGAACAGGCACCGATGCTCTGGATAATCACATTCTCGCCCAATGCATTCTTGCGCTTCGCTGCCGTAGAGGCTCCCACAGCGATGATGGCGATGGGGATGGCGGCCTCAAACACCTGGCCCACCTTCAGTCCGAGGTAGGCAGCAGCGGCAGAGAAGAGCATGGCCATGATGATACCCCAGGTCACCGACCAGGCGTTAACTTCAGGATAGGTACGCCCCGGTTTCATCATCGGTTCGTAGTTCTCTCCCTCTTTCAGTTCCCGAAACGCGTTCTCGGGCAACTGGATGATGTCTTTTTCTTCCATTGTGATGATGTTTTTATGATGATTTTTATGATTTCTTCCTCAAGTATTTCGTCCACGCATACCACTTCCGGTGTTTCAGGTAGTCTTCCTCGTGCTCATGCAGGTAGGCCTCGCGCTCCAGCGAGATGCGGTAGTAGGCGCGCCCGGGGGTGGGGAGTTTCACCAGCCACTCCACCAGATACCAGATATAGAAGAACACGATACCCATCTCCAGCAGTTGCGCGGTGTGTATGCGCTCATGGTTGATGAGCCGCGGCGTCAGGTGGGTGTCGTGGTGGCAGAAGAGCACCCCCATGATGTTCATGGCAGTGTAGCCTCGTGCTGGCAGGTATTTGTTGCGGATGATAATCATTGGCGACAAATTTAGACAAAATTTGGGAATTTTGTGCCAGTAGGCAAAAAAATGTTTCTGTCTGCAAGGTCAAAATGCGATTAAGTGAGAGGAAATCCGAAAAACTTTTGGATTTCCAATCGCTTAGTCGTACCTTTGCATGATATAAACCCGATGTTGATTTGAAAAGAGAAACCCTTTGTCGAAGCGTGCTGCGCTGCATGATGGCCGTCGTCATGGCGATGGCTGGCCATGCAGTGGCTTCTGCGCAGTCGTTTCTCTCCACCCATACCTCGACGTTGGAGAAGAATGGCTGGAGCGCTTCGGTGGAGTTTCCTACCGATGGCGACAAGGCTGTGATAGAGAGTGTGATGCGCTGGATAGCCGACGTGCTCGACATCGACGAAGGGCGCAGAACCAATGTCTACGGGATGCTGCAGGCCTCCAGCGACGCTTTCTTGGCATCCGGACAGTCGTTCAAGCGCACGATAGAGGTGGAGCGGTCGTATGAAGATGAAGGGTGCGTCACCTTCGAGGCGATGGTCACCGACAAGGGCTCAGAAACCTGGCGCTGGGCCGACTGCGCCTCGTTCAGCAAGCGCGACGGTCACCGTATCAAACTCAATGAGATTTTCAAGTGCGACAACTCCGACATCTGCCGACTGATGTGGCAGTACCGGGGCGACCTTCCCCTCGATGCCGACGGTCCCGAAGACCTGGTGCCGGTGAATGCTGGCTTCATCGATGGCTGGATAGTGGTCATCGGCCCCGCCCTGCATTACACGGGCGCTCCTTTCCGCCTGCGCTACGAAGAGATTCTTCCTTATCTGCGCACGAGCGAGAACGGCTATTTCACCTACTGAGTAGATGCTCTAGAATCTCTAGATTTTCTAGATATCCCAGTCCTCTTAGAAACTGAAGAATCCGAAGAAGTAGATGACGGCAGCCCAGGTGGTGCTGGTCATGTTTCTCACGTTGCCTATCTGGTGCCCGTCCTTGTAGATGTCGCCGTTGGAGCGCACGTCGCCGGCCTTTCTTCCGTCGATATACACCTCGCCGTTAGAACGTATGTCGCCAGCCTTGCGCCCACTCTTGTAAACCTCGCCGGAGCGTACTTGCCCCATGCTGCGTCCGCTGACGTAGATGTCGCCGTTGCTTTGAATCCTTCCCGCTTCACGTCCTTGGATGAACACCGTGCCGTCGGGCTTGACAAAGCCTACCTGACGGCCACTTGCCCACAGTTCCATGTTGCGCTGTTGCTGTTGTGCTGCCGTCGAGGTGCTGGCACTGGTGGATGTGCTGGTGGTCACGGGGTAGGTGGTGGAGCGGGTGGATGCGCCCGAAGAGGTGCTGGTGGATGTGCCGGTAGTCACGGGATAGGTGGCGGTGCCGGTGGATGTTCTGGTGGTGGTGCCGGTGGATGTTCTGGTGGTGGTGCCGGTGGCGCTTGACATGGCACCGATGACACTGCCCACCGTACTTGCCGCGCCGATGACGCTGCCCACGGTGCCGGCGGTGCTGAGCACGTCGCCCACGGTGCCCGAGGCACCTGCCACATTGCCGATGACACTGCCTGTTCCTGTTACGGCTCCGATGATGCTGCCTATGCCGTAGAGAGAGTTGCCTTGTGTGCCGCAGCCGGTGAGCGTGGCGGCGGCAAGCATGATAACAAAGATGTTTTTGTGTTTCTTATTCATGATGAAAAGCAATTAATAGTTTATGTTCAAGCAAAGCCTAATCTTCAATTATCCATTATCATTTTTCGATGTTCAGTCGGCCGAAGCCTGCTTGGCTCTTCACGATATACACCCCTTGTGGCAGGTGGCGTGTGGCATTCTTGCCTTGAGCGATGATGGCGCCGCTGAGGGTGTAGACAGTGACATCGTTGTTCTCAATGTCGCTGACAGTGATGGTGGGGATGTCGGTGGTGGCGCTTGCCGTATTGCTCAGTGCCGATTCCAGTTTCTCGTCGCCATAGAGCAGGGTGAGTTGGATGTGGTGCTCACCGTCGCTCAGCGGGCCTAAGAGATATCCGCTGCGCTTGCCGTCGATGGTGGTAAAGAGGCTGTTGTCCACATACACATTATATCCTGTCACCTCCATGGCATCCTCGCCCAGTTGGGTAAACGTCACGTCATCGGCCATGAGCATGAAGGCATCGGTTTCCGAGGTGATGTCGCGGATGGCGAAATAGGTGGTGCCCATGGGCAGTGTCACAGTGATGCGTTTCCATTCGTCTGTGCTGCTCAGCCTGTGGGTGTCGCCCAGTTTCGTGAAGTCGGCGGGCGCATTTCCTGTGGTGGAGTAGAGCACTTCTACCTGCGCGTTGGGATAGTATTCGTTCATGGTCTTCGCATAGAGTGTCACTGTCTGCGGTATGCCTGGCAGAAGCGGTGAGATGAGCCAGTTGTCTTGGTCGAGCACTTCGTTGTTGTCGGGGTTCACCGAATAGATAGTGGCGGCATACTGGCTGCCCGAACGTGGGGTGAGCGACGGCACCTGAGAGGTGGCGTCGGCAACGAGGGCGTTGGGCTTGAAGATGATGAACGAGAAGGCAGTGCCCTGACCCGGGTAGTTGATGCTGCTGAAGAGGCCGCCAGCCAGTCCGCCGTCGCCGTCGTGGTTGGTCCATGGGGCGAAGTCGGTGAGCCACGGGGTGTAGCCCTCGAAGTCGTCGGTGATGGTATGCAGTGCTTTCACCTCTCCCTGCGGATTGGTCCAGTTCAGGCTCACATACTGGCCGTCGCCGCTTCCAGTCAGGTCGCTGATGGCGGTTGTGGGATAGTTGCCGATGATGATGTCTTCGGTGGTCTTGTTGTTGTCGGGATTCTGGTCGGTGTCATAGATGACCTCGGCGGTGAGCATCGCCTCGCCTGTCATGGTGATGTCGGGACGGAAGGTGAAGTGGTGCTCGTTGTGTTCACCCAGTTTGATTTGTGAACCCGATGCCTCTCCCAGAAGTGTCTCCGTGCTGCCGCGCTGCAAGGTGAGTTTCACGGAGTAGTCGCCGATGAGCGACTCGCCCTGGTTGCTCACCGTCACATTGATGTCGGCCTGCTGTCCTGCGAGGAATGTCGATGGTGCCTCGGTGGTGATGGCGATGTCGTCGCCCACGTCGTTGAGCAGGATGAAATCATCGAAGCCCACGGAAGTGCGCGATTTGGTGGCAGTGGCGAGGAAACGGATGATGACATAGTCGTCGCTGGTAAATCCGGAGAGGTCGACACTCGCTTGCAGCCAATTGCCGTCGGGATTGATAGTAGCCATGTCATATACAGCCACGTCGTCGATGGTGCCTTGTTGGGCGCGGTCTACCTGCACGGTAAGCGTGGCGGTGCTGTTGTGTGTGCTGTAGTACTTGAAGAAGAGTTTCGGGTTGTTGTTGCCCTTGAGCGATATCTTGCGGGTACCCACGACGGCTTTGTCGTTGGCAGCCTGTGTGATGAACATCATCGAACCGCCGTCGCCGTCGGCGCTGTTTCCGCTGAGTCCCCATTTGGTGTCGCCTTCTATGGGCGTGGTCCACCAGAATTGTGAGCCGTGGATTTTCTGGTCGGCGAACGACTCTTCGATGGGGATGCCCACGGGGTCGCCTTTGATCATGTGCCCGAGGGTGGCATCGCTCTCGCTGTCGTCATTGCCTTGTGCCGTCACGGCGAGGTAGAACCATGCCGGGGCACCGCCAAGATTCACCGCGGTGGTGTACGACGTGCCTGTCAGTGTGGAGAGTTTATCGGCTAACTTGTTGTTCTCCACCGTGTAGACGTTGTTCTTTACCTGACTCACGTCCACGTATCCGCCGTGCCTTCCCACGGGGGAGTTCTCCCAACTGATGGTCACGGTGCCGTTGCCATTGTCCACCAGTTGCGCATAGAGCGGACTCTCTGGTTCGTCGATGCCGATAAATACGCTGGTGGTGGCTGTCTCGCCGAGGCCCGCTTCGTTGGCGGCACGCACGGTGTAGGTGGCCATGCCGTTCGCCGTGATGCTCTCGTCGGTGAACGAGCAGGTGGTGCCGGGAGCGATGTTGCTGTCGATGGTGCCAATGACGTTGCCGTCGCGTGCTATCACCACATAGTCGAGTTGGGTGAGCGTCTCGCCGTTGATGGCTTTCGTGGGTGTCGTGAACGTAACCGTGGCTCCCATGCCGCCCTGTGGCGCAGCGGTGGCGGTGAGGCTGGTAGGTGCTTGTGGCGCCGCGAGGTCCATGGCGTCACCGATGCGGAAACGGTAGAGTTCGGTATAGATGCCCACGGTGGCCGTCTCTTGCAGACCGATGCGGTAGACACCGCTCTCGGCCACGCTGAACTGTGTGGAGTAGGTGGTGGGGTCGTCAGGGGCGATGGCGGTGACGCCTATCAGTTCGGTGTAGCGCTTCGGGTCCGTCTCGCTCATGGGGCCGTATGCCATGCGCATCTTTCCTCCGTAGGCTGTACTGGCATCAAACTCCACGTCATACAACTTGCCTTTTTCCAGGTAGAGTGGTGGCGAGAGCATCCAGTCGTTGTTGCCGTTGTTGCCCATTCCGATGCGCATATTATGATAGGTGCGCTCGAAATACCATGTCTCGCCGTCGTTGTTGGCATCGACAATGGTCCAATACGACTCAATGGCGTTCATGTCGTCGAACGTCACTTCATAGGCAGGGGTGATATACTCACCTAAGGCGGCCCTGTTGGAGAATGTCTTGCCTGATGGGGTGGGGTAGTCGTCGGTAAAAGCCTCTACAGAATAATAGAGATAGGTGAGGCCGTCGGGCGAGAACTGTGTGGTATAGGTGGTGCTTGCGGTGGTCGTCACCAGTTCGCCGCTGGGCTCGGCATACACATGGTAGCGGATGTTTTCCGGCACCACATATCCGCCGTGCTGGCCCTTCGTGCTTGGCGTCCATGTCAGGCTGACGGTGCCTGAAGCATCGATTTGGAGTGTTGCCGATGGTGGGGCCTCAGGACTGTCGTAGCCAGCCCATGCGTCTACATATGATGCGCCGCCCTCACCGGATGTGTTGGCAGCGAGCACGCCGAGATGCAGCAACTGGCCTGTAGGCAGGCCTTCCACGGTGATGGTCTTCTGCTCTCCCGCTGATGCCGGTCCTGTCGCCACCACATCGTCGTTCCATCTCACCACGTAGGAAAGGTCGTCGCCGAGTACCTGTGTGCCATTGTTGGTGAGCATGGGCATGGTGAAGGTGAGGTCGATGTTGTTGGGATTGCTGCTGTTGTAGGTCCAACTGAGGTTCTCCACCATACTGGGAGAATTGTCGTCTACTCCCGAGGCGGTGAGGTAGAGGTCGCCGAACTGCACCACATTGTCGAACTCATAGCATTTGATGGCTTCGGCGGTATGGAGGTCCACCTCTGCCATGCCCGTGGTTAAGTCGGGCTCTACGAATGCCCAGTAGAGTTTTCCCTGGCTGCTGTCGATGGCAGCCGCTTGGTGGTATGTGCTTGGCGTAAGGCCGGTGTTGCCAACGAGGGTCTCGTTGCCGTTGCTCTTGTCAATCTTGTAGAGGTCGCCTTGTGAGTCGATGCCATAGAGTTGTCCGTCGGTATCGTCGATGGAGAGAACGGTGTAGATGCGGTTGGCATTGGATATCTTGGTGCGAACGAGGGTGGTGTAGTTCATCTTGCAGAACTCGAGCGACTTTCCGTCGGAGGTGTAGTAGAAGCCGTATGAGCGTTTCGTCTCTTCATCATAGGGCGTGTTGGTATAAGCGAGGTATTTCAGGTCTTGGTTGGGGATGAGCCTGGAGGCGTCGCCATCCCATTCCATCTTGGCGAGGTTGAACTTATACACCACGTAGATGGTGCCGTAGATATCGTAGTCGTAGCCTATCGCAAGATAGTAGTTGTCGCCGATGATGGCACTGCCGTATTCGGCATACATGATGCCCTCGCTGTCGAGGTAGATGGTATTGAGGTCGGGCGAGGCACTCGTCACTTCGTAGATGCCATATTGTGGACTGTAGTCCGGCCACTCGAAGTTGGCGAGGAGTGTGCCGCGGAAGACGGAACCTGCCGAGGTGGCAAAGGGCATCTTCCGTTGCCTTGAAGGAATGTTGAACCGTGGCATCTGGATGCCCCCTTCGCGGCTGGCGCGTATCATTTGCCGCTGTTGGCTCTCGCGTTGCGCGAAGAGGCTGTTGTCTGCAGGCTTGTTGTCATACTCGCGCTGCGATATTACGTTGAGGGGGAGTTGCGCCTCTGCGGTGATGGCGCACAGCATCATGATGATGCAGGCAATAGGGTAAAGTAAGCGCTTCATAGGCTGTAATGATTTTCTTAGGGGTTTTTGTCTCTCCGATGGATAATTGGGGTTTTTACGGTTATGGGATATTTTTTTGCAAATATAATATATTCCCCTTATTATCTCCTACATTTTACCGCAAAAAAAAATTGAAAAAATCATTTCCTCGTCAGTCACCAAACAGCAACGCCCCCATGGTGTTGAGGCCATGGGGGCGTTTGTGTGTCGCAACGGGAAGCGTGAGGATTAGTTTCTGAACACCAGTCCGTTGCCGAAGGAGTCGATGATGATGGGCTTGTCGCGGCTCACCTCCTCGGCGAGGATGCGCCGTGAGAGGTCATTGAGCACATAGTGCTGAATGGCGCGCTTCACGGGACGTGCACCGAATTCCGGGTCGTAGCCCATGTCGGCGAGATAGTCGATGGCATGGGGCGTTACCTCCAGTTCGAAGCCCTGTGGGGCGAGCATACGCTTCACGCTGTCTATCTGCAGGCGCACCACGTCGGCAATCTCGCTCTTGGTGAGCGGCAGGAACATGATGGTCTCGTCGATACGGTTGAGGAACTCCGGGCGTATCGTCTTCTTCAGCATCTCCATCACCTGTGTCTTCGTCTCCTCGATGAGTTGGTCGCGGTTGCTGTCGTCGAGGCGTTCAAACTGCGACTGTATATACTGGCTCCCGAGGTTCGAGGTCATGATGATAATGGTGTTCTTGAAGTTCACCGTGCGTCCCTTGTTGTCGGTGAGCCGTCCGTCGTCGAGCACCTGGAGCAGGATGTTGAAGACATCGGGATGGGCCTTCTCTATCTCGTCGAAGAGCACCACGGAGTAGGGCTTCCGCCGCACGGCCTCGGTGAGTTGTCCGCCCTCGTCGTAGCCCACGTATCCCGGAGGCGCTCCGATGAGTCTCGACACGCTGTATTTCTCCATATACTCGCTCATGTCGATACGCGTCATCATGCTCTCGTCGTTGAAGAGATATTCGGCGAGGGCTTTCGCCAGTTCCGTCTTTCCCACGCCGGTCGTTCCCATGAAGATGAACGAGGCGATGGGGCGCTTCGGGTCTTGCAGACCCGCCCTCGAACGGCGTACGGCATCGCTCACGGCGGTGATGGCCTCGTCTTGTCCGATGACGCGTCGGTGAAGTTCTTCTTCGAGGTGGAGCAGTTTCTCACGCTCGCTCTGCATCATCCTGGTCACGGGGATGCCGGTCCAGCGGCTCACCACTTCGGCAATGTCGTCGGCGGTCACCTCCTCACGCACGAGAGAGTCGCTTCCCTGTGCATCGTGCAGTTGCTGCATGGTTTGCTCTATTTCCTGTTCCAGGGCCTGCAACTTGCCGTAGCGTATCTCTGCCACACGGCCGTAGTTGCCTTCGCGCTCTGCCCTGTCGGCCTCATACTTCAACTGCTCCATTTGCTGCTTGTTTTGCTGGATGCGGTCAACGAGGGCTTTCTCGCTCTCCCATTTCGCTTTGAAAGCGGATTCTTTCTCCCTCAGGTCGGCAATGTCCTTGTCGAGTTGTGCCAGTTTGGGCTGGTCGTCCTCGCGCTTGATGGCTTCGCGCTCTATCTCGAGTTGTTTCAGTTTGCGGGTAATCTCGTCGAGTTCCTCGGGCAGGGAGTCGCGCTCCATCCGCAACTTCGCGGCGGCCTCGTCCATCAGGTCGATGGCCTTGTCGGGCAGGAAGCGGTCGCTGATATAACGCTCGGAGAGTTTCACGGCGGCGATGCAGGCATCGTCCTGGATGCGCACCTGGTGGTGGTTCTCATAGCGCTCCTTCAGTCCGCGGAGGATACTGATGGCGCTGGCCTCGTCGGGCTCGTCTACCATCACCGTCTGGAAACGCCTTTCGAGAGCCTTGTCTTTCTCGAAGTATTTCTGGTATTCGTTGAGCGTGGTGGCACCGATGGCCCTCAGTTCTCCTCGTGCGAGGGCTGGCTTGAGGATATTGGCGGCGTCCATGGCACCTTCGCTGGCGCCTGCGCCCACGAGGGTGTGTATCTCGTCGATGAAGAGGATGATGTTTCCGTCGCTCTTCACCACCTCGTTGATGACGCTCTTCAGGCGTTCCTCAAACTCGCCCTTGTATTTCGCGCCGGCGATGAGTTGTCCCATGTCGAGTGAGAAGATTTGCTTGTCTTTCAGGTTTTCCGGCACGTCACCGCGCACGATACGTCCGGCGAGGCCTTCCACGATGGCGGTCTTTCCGGTGCCCGGCTCACCGATGAGCACGGGGTTGTTCTTCGTGCGTCGCGAGAGAATCTGGAGCAGGCGCCGTATCTCGTCGTCGCGCCCGATAACGGGGTCGAGTTTGCCGGCACGGGCAGCCTCCACGAGGTTCTTCGCATATTTCGACAGACTCTGGTAGTTGTCTTCAGCCGACTGCGACTTCACATTGTTGCCTTGGCGCAGTTCGTTGATGGCGGCGCGCAGGTCGTTCTCGGTGATGCCGGCATCGCGGAGGATGCGGCTGGCGGTAGACTGCACGGTGAGCAGGGCGATGAGCATGGGTTCTATCGACACGAACTCGTCGCCCATCTTCTGTGAGATGTCGAGGGTGCGTTGCAGCACGGTGTTCGTGGCGCTGCTGAGGTAGGGCTCGCCGCCGTGCACACGGGCGAGGTGACTGATTTCGCTGTCGGTCACCTTTTCTATCTGTGCGCCGTTGGCACCCGTCTTCTGGAAGATGTAGTTGCAGATGTCCTTGCCTTTCACCATAATGCCTTTGAGCAAGTGCTCGGGCTCTATGGCTTGCTGGCTGTTTCGCTCGGCCGTGCTCACTGCTTCTTGCACGGCCTCTTGAGCCTTGATGGTGAATTTCTCGAATGTCATGATTTTCTCCTTTCTTGATTTTGTTTTTCTTTCTGCCCAAGAAGCGCAAAATCCATTCCATTCAAGAGCGGTGTGACAAAATGGCAGAGGAGGGTGGCATTATGGGCGGTGTGGGCGGCTCCCATCCTGCCCATCTAAGAAAGCCTTGATCTCCTCTATCACGGATTCGCCTTTGCGGCGGCCTTCGTCGTATACGGTTTGCATCTCTTTGGGGTCGTGCGAGGTGTGGCCTATGGGTAGGGGGGCATCAGGGCGGATGACGTAGGCGGTGCCGGCAGCCTCGCTCTGGGCCACCTCATCGAGTTGGGCATTATACATGATGTGCCGCTCGGCAAGGGCACGCACCATGTTGGGGTATCGGCGCAGGTTGACGCGTAGGAGCGGCATCAGGCGGTTGGGCTTCTTGCGGTATCCGGCAGGTTGGGTGAGCACCACCACGTTGCGTTCGTAGCCTTCGCGCTCGAAGAACTTCAGCGGTATGGAGTCGGCCACGCCGCCATCGAGAAGTTTGTACCCGTCGAGTTCCACCACACGCGATACCATGGGCATCGATGCCGATGCGCGCACCCAGTCGAAGAACTTGTGCCCGCCCTTGTCGCAGCGGTGGTATACCGCCTCGCCAGTCTCCACGTCGGTGCACACCACATAGAATGCCGTGGGGTTGGCCTCGAAAGCCTCGTTGTCGAAGATGTCGTATTTCGTGGGTACCACGTGGTAGGCAAACTCCGCCCCGAAGAGGTCGCCTGTTGTCAGCCACGACCTGATGCTGCAATAACGCCATTCCTTGGCCATGAGTTTGTTGTAGCGGAGAGCCCGCCCTTTCTGGTTGGAGATGTAGTTGCAGCCGAATGCTGCCCCTGCCGATACGCCAACAATACCGTCGTAGGTGATGCCATGGTCCATCATCACGTCCATCACGCCTGCGGAGAAGAGTCCCCGCAGTGCGCCTCCCTCAAGAACTAATCCTTTCTTCATGATGCAAAAATACGCACTTTTTCACATTACGGCAAATTTTTCATCTACCAAATGCCGGCATTGGAAATGGTTGTGGGTTTCGGCCGTGTGTGGCTCACAAACCTTGGCACCGGCATCTCATGAAAGCAGATATGCAGCGCGATGGCGCGTGTCATCAGCAGGTCGTCGTGCTTGCCGTCCACCGCACCATAACTGCCGTTCTGCCGTCGCACGTAGGTGGCGTATTCGTCGAGGCAGCGGTTGTCGCGTTCCACATACAGTTGTTCTCTCACCGCCTCCACCAGGGTGGAGATAATCTCGGGCTTTGTCTTCACATTGGTGTGGAACCCGTATTTCACCGGCGCTCGCTGCCGGATGTCCTCGGCACTTTGCCTGCGTGCATAGAGGTGTGGGTAGATGTCGCGTATGGTGTTGAGGATATACGACGACTGGTCGCCGCCTTCGAGCCAACGGTCGTCGTCGTGGGTCTCCAGCGTGTTCGACTCCACTACGAGCAGGGCGTCGTCATAATAATGGGCCACCTGCACCGCCTTCCATGCCAGCAGGTCCATGTCGATGTGCCCGTACCACTGTGCGCACACCTCGGGCCGTTCGCCCTCCATCATCCAGTAGCGGTCGATGACGCAGATGACCGACCAGTCGGCCTTGGCGCTCCTTCCGCCGATGTCCACCACCACGAGGTAGCGGTCGGTCACGTGTCCGTCGTCGAAGGTCTCCGGCTCCGACCATATCCACAGTTGTCCGCCCTCGCTCTCGGTGAAGTGGAGGCCGTCGATGGCCATCCCGCCTTTCGTCGCCTTTCCGGTGAGGTCGCCCCTCTGACGTGGCGGCCGGCAACTCTCCCTGAGGCGGTTGATATGGTAAGGGTCGAAAACGTGCGCTCCTGAGAGTTGAAACGCCTCGATGTCGTCGGAGGGAAACTCTGCCGCCATGTTGCCGTGGTCGTTGTATTTCTTCCGCTCGTTCACATACCAGTTGATGGCCTCGAGGGTGGCACCCATCTCCCACAGCCGCCAGAGGTAGCATCCGGGTTCGCTGCGGTCGCTGTCGGTGGCTCGCTCGGTGCGCCGTTCCCACAGTTGCGTGGCAAAGCGTGTGGCATCGTCGAGCGGCAGGGCATATTGTTCTATCTGCCACCATGCCACGAAGAGGGCGTCAAACTGCGACTCGCCCCGCTTCGCCGCGTCGTATTCGCGCTGGAAGTAGTTGCCGGTGCCGTTGGCGGTCGACTCATACACAATCATCGTGTAGGGCTGGTAGGCGGCGCCGGCACAGGCCGAACGGATGATGTCTTCTGGGGTTTTGTTGTCGGTCTTCCTCCAGAATGCCACCTCTGTGCAGTGCACCAGGGCGGAGTCGCCGCCTCGTGCGCTGTTGGGTGTCTCTGCCGACCCTATCTTGATCTTGCAGTTGCGCTGGGGGATATGGCGCAGCAGCCGGGTGTTGCGGTCGCCTACGATTTTCGCGACTTCCTTGCGCCGTCTACCGTGCCGGGCATTCTCCTCCTCGTCTTCCTCACCGTCGAGGGCGAACACCACGCTGCACATCTCCATGGCATGGCTCTTGTCACGGTCGGCCGACTGTGCCTCACACAGCGTCTTGCAACAAAGCAGGCTCAGCGGATAGCGCTCGAGTATTTTGTCAAACATGCTGCACACCTCTGCCGAGGCCGTCTTCACATGTCCTACGATGAGTGAGTTGAGACCTTTTAGATGAACAAGTTGCAGCCATGCCATATAGATTTGCGTCACCGTGGAGCCACCCCATTGCCGGGCTTTCAGCACGACGACGCGGATGGGGCGTCCCGCCAGCCGTTGCCGCTCGAAGGTCTCCACCAACCGTCGTTGCGGACGGTTGAGCGTAAAGGGGATGTCGTCGCCACCGTTCTTGGGTTTTATGCGTACGTAGCGCCATGCCCAGTAGAAGAAGTCGTGGCGGCATCGCAGGGCTTCAAACTCTTCCATCGCGTCAGTATGGCTTTGGTGTGAGAATTGGGCATAGCGGTTGATGTCTTTGCAAAGCACCAGTTGGCTGATGCGGTCGTCTGCAAGCATTCCATTGGGGATGAAAAGCGTTGAGGGGAAGTA
>Ga0256407_10001161_pt1 | contig 57419 bp, 41 predicted proteins | sample RumenRJG_04DNA_FD_193489 | JGI IMG/M metagenome (GOLD analysis project Ga0256407, IMG submission 193489) | Bovine rumen microbial communities from Lethbridge, Alberta, Canada - RJG_04 | ecosystem: Host-associated > Mammals > Digestive system > Stomach > Rumen | place: Canada: Alberta... | reverse complement strand
AGTCGCAAGCCCCTTCTTCAAGGCGTCAGCCTAAGTAGGGGTATTTGACTGCTCCCACGCCCTGGAGCACACCCGTGTAAGCGAACTTCAGAGTCTGGCTCAGCGAGATAACGCCTATAAATATGCAAGATTTGGCACCAAGACTTATGAATTCCGGATCATCGCTGTAGAGCCCGTAGAACCAGCGTCCGCAAAGAATAATGAGGACGCCCAGCGATATGGCCGCGATGGTTCCGAGCATGATGATGGTCCGCTTATATTCCTTCATCTTCTGCGTGTCGCCTGCTCCGTAGGAGCGCCCAATAAGCGCGATGCCGGAGGTCTGAAGTCCGACGCCGAGCGCCTGGTTTATGCTGAGGAGCTGCACACCCAGCGAATAGACCGCTGTCTGGAATGACCCGATCCTCGCTACGACACTGCCGATGAGAAGAATGCTTACTCTTGTGGCAAGGCCGTCGGTGACAGTGCTTGTCGCCATCTGGCGGATTTCGGCAGTGTTCTCCATCGTGATCTTATACTTCTTTTCAATGCAGTAAGGGATGTTGACGAAGAGATCCCTTTTCCATGCTATTACGGTCATGTAGATGCATGCCGCTACTGTGCCGGCGACCGTGGCGATAGCCGCGCCCTTTATGCCGAGGGCAGGGAAGCCGCAGTGGCCCTGGATCAGCAGGTAGTTGAAGCAGATGTTGACCACGCATGAGATCATGTTGGAAATAAATGTGAGCTGAGTCTTGCCGAAGCCGCGCATCCCTGCGTTGATCGCCATGAATACGAGGTTGAAGATCATGCCGCCCATGAGGATCCTGAAATATATGACCGAGTCATCAAGAGTATCCGGCTGATGAGAAGCCAGTATCATGATAGGTCATTTCGAATTTTCGTACAATCCTGAGTATGCCTTTTTCTTTACAAGTCTTTCGCGAAATGTTATATTTCGCATTGATGGACGGTATCTGCGTTTGCAGAACAATACCATCATATAGACGGGGATCATTACAGGCAAAGCGGCTCCCACATGGCGTGTATCAGAGATGAACGCGACCCGGCGGCACAGAAGCTTTCCACTGAAGTCCTTTTAATATATGAAATTGTCCATCCGCATGCCCATGGCTGTGCGGTTTTTGTTTTTTAAAGGCGCGTAGGGCGCCGGTGCGAAAGGAGTTATTTCGATGACAAGAGAAGAAAAGAATGCTCAGATAAAGAAGGAGGCGCGCGCAACTGCGATCCTCTTCTGCATCTGCTTTCTGTGGCATGTCGGATGCGCGTATCTGCTGTCCGGCACAGGAGCAATGGTGTGGGGCCTGCCGCTCTGGTGGGTGCTCAGCACACCGGGAGTGTTCGTTATAGCGGTAGTCGGTGTTGTGATACTGCTGAAAAAGGTGTTTGTGAACTTCAGCCTCGATGACGAGGACGGAGAGGAGGTGCAGGCATGAGCGGCAGACAGATAGCTATACTTGCGATCCTCGTCGGTTACATGGTGATCAACGCTTTCGTCGGCGTGTGGGCCAGCAGTGCCTCGGCCAGAAAGAATTCATCGAGCGGATTCATCCAGAATTACTTTGTAGGCGGACGCACGATGGGAGGTGTAGTCCTCGCGATGACACTTATCGCTACATACACGAGCGCGAGCTCGTTCCTCGGGGGACCGGGACTTGCCGCCAGCTGGGGCCTCACTCAGTCGTGGGTGGCAGCCATACAGATCGGCACAGCCTTTCTGACACTCGGCATCGTCGGTAAAAAGCTCGGCATGATATCGCGCCGCATCAAGGCAGTCACCATATCTGACTACCTCAGGGCAAGGTATAAATCGCCGGCTGTCGATATAATCTGCAGCATAATGCTCGTCGTGTTCTTCATCACACAGATGATAGCCCAGTTCAAGGGCGGAGCGACTCTGCTGCAGTCCGTGACAGGACTCTCGTACATAAGTGCACTCGTTCTGTTCTCTGCCGTCGTCATCATCTACACCTCGCTCGGAGGCTTCAAGGCTGTAGTAATAACTGATACCATCCAGGGATTCATCATGGCATGCGGAACATTCCTGCTGCTCTTCTTCGTAATACGCGCGGGCGGCGGAATGGAGAACATACTTGAGTACAACGCCGCGAACAACCCGGGCTGGGATCTCATAGGCAAGGGCCCTTACGGCGCGGATATAGCTGCCCTCAGACCGGGATACCTCATCTCGTTCTGGGTGCTCGTCGGCGTCGGAGTGTTGGGCCTTCCGCAGACAGCGGTAAGGAGCATGGGCTTCAAAGATACCGAATCGCTCCACAAGGCGATGATATGGGGAACAGTCGTTGTCGGAATCCTCATGATAGGAATGCATTTCGCGGGTACACTGGCTCTTCCTCTCGTAGGCGAGGAGCAGCTTGCGAATACTGACTCCATCATCCCTTACGTTGTAAATAAGTACATGCCTGTATGGGCGGCCGGACTTTTCCTGGCGGCTCCTCTGGCAGCAGTCATGTCGACTGTGGATTCGCTGCTGATACTGGCGTCGGCAACCATCCTCAAGAATCTGTACATAACATATATCGCGAAGAAGGATGTCGTAGATGCTGTACGCGCTGATCAGGATGAGAACGCCGATGTAAGTGAGAGCACTGAGAAGAAGCTGAGACTCGGCAGCTTTGCTCTTACTATAGTACTCGGAGTGATCGTGTTCCTCCTGGCAATGAACCCGCCTTCAATTCTGGTGTGGATCAACCTCTTCGCCATGGGCGGGCTGGAGGCTACGTTCTTCTGGCCTCTCCTCGGAGGACTGTACTGGAAGCGCGGCAGCTCGGCTGCGTGCATCGCGTCGATAATATGCGGTGTTTCCACATTCGTATTCTTCAACCTTAACAAGATAGCTCCTTTCGGCATCCACGAGATAGTGCTGGGATTGCTGGCGGGAGGAATCGCATACTTCGTTGTCGGCATGCTGAATAAGAGCGAGCCGGATGCGGAGATGCTTGAGAAGTGCTTCTAGGACGCGCAGCAGAAAATGGCATGAAAACAGACAGATCTGAATTTGATCCTGAAGTATATGAATTCTATAAGGAGGCGCTGGAGGGCGCGGGCTTTGCCGCGGCCTTCAGCGCTTCTGATGTTCCACGCCTCAGGGAAGCGGAGCTAAAGGGCCACGCCGCGCACCTCGATCCGTATGAAGTGCGTGAGAAGATCGACCTGACCATCCCGCGCCGCGGCGCGGGATCCCTTCCGGCCCGCGTCTACGTGCCGGAAGGCGCTGCTGACGCAGCGGGTCAGGTGCCCGTGATCCTCTACTTCCACGGCGGCGGCTTCATAATGGGCAGCATCGAAGATCACGATCCTCTCTGCGGCAGGCTGGCCGATGCCGCCTGCGCGATAGTCATCGCGGCAGAATACAGGCTGGCGCCGGAGCATCCGTTCCCGGCGTGCATAGAGGATGCAGTTTTACTGGCGGAGTGGACCGCCGAAAACGCGGCGCGTTTCGGGGGCGACCCTGAGCGCATAATGGCTGCCGGCGACAGCTCCGGCGCCACGATAAGCGCCGCCCTGGCACTCATCTCAAAAGCCGCCAGCAGCGGGCAGGCAGCTTCCGCAGATCGCGGGCAGGCGGCTTCAGTCCCTCAGATATCCGGGCTCATACTGCTCTACGGCATCTACGGGTGCGTGGGCCTTCAGGACTCCGAATCGGCAAAGCTTTACGGGCAGGGCGGATACGTACTGCCGGTGGCCGCTGCCGAAAAAATGATGCAGCTCTACATACCGGAAGGTACCGACCAGAACGACGAGAGGCTCTGGCCGGGCAGGGCGGCAGATCTCAGCGGGATGCCGCCTGCGATAATCGTCACCGCGGAGTTCGATCCTCTGAGAGATGACGGGGAGTGCTTTGCTCGCAGGCTTAAGGAAAGCGGCTGCAACGCAGAGCTCATACGCATGGAAGGGATGATGCACGGCTTCGCACTCTACTGGCAGAGATTCAAAAAAGCAGAAGAGATGCTCGATAAGATTGGAAGCATTGTACAGGACCGGTTCTGAACCGGTCCTTTTGTGATACAATAAACTCCACAGCAGGATTCAATTGCCCGGGAATGCCCGGAGCTTTAAGGAGGAATCATGGCACATAATTACTTAGGACTTTTCGATGTTATTGGCCCGGAGATGGTTGGGCCGTCGAGCTCCCACACTTCAGGTGCAGCCACTATCGCGTGGATGGCAAGGCAGATATTCTCGGGCACACCGTCAAAGGTCACCTTCGTTTTATACGGATCCTTCGCGGAGACCTACAAGGGACACGGCACGGACAGGGCCCTTATAGGAGGCATGCTCGGATACAAGTCAAACGACGTGCGTATAAGAGACGCCTATGCCTATGCCCGCAAGAACTGGCTCGCGGTGGATTTCATAGTCGATAAAGAGACTCAGGTAAGCCATCCGAACACAGTCGACGTGATAATGACTGACGAGGAAGGACACGAGCTCCTCATAAGAGGCGAATCCGTAGGAGGCGGGCGCGTCCGCATCAGGAGGCTCAACAATATAGAAGTAGATTTCACGGGCGAGTACAGCACCATGATCATCGGTCACCAGGATGTGACCGGCACTGTCGCCTACATCACAAACTGCCTGGCTGAGGCGTCGGTCAATGTAGCGACGCTCAAACTTTTCAGAGAGGGCAAGGGCCTGAAGGCATTCACTGTCATAGAAACTGACAGCACCATTTCAGAAGAGCTGAAGGAAAAGATACTTCAGTACGAGACCGTCACAAGCGTAGATCTGATCGAGATATAAAGGAGGCACATATGGATTGGGATTTCAAAAACGCGAAAGAACTTCTCAGGATGTGCAGCGAAAATAACATGCCCATCTCCGAGGTTATGCTGAGGAGAGAGATGCAGCTTGGCGAGAACCGCAGGGATGCCATACTCGCCAGGATCGACGAGAACCTTCGCATAATGAGCAACGCGGTAGACCGTCCTATAGCCGAGCCAGTAAAATCGATGGGCGGCCTTATAGGCGGCGAGGCGGCGAAGCTGAGCAAACTCGACGGATCGAAGGCGGTCTGCGGGCCGGTCATCCACAAGGCGATAATAAACGCGCTCGCGGTAGCTGAAACGAACGCGAGCATGGGCGTCATAGTCGCGGCTCCTACGGCTGGCTCGGCGGGAGTCCTGCCGGCCGTGCTGATGTCGCTTTACGAGTGCTGTGACATAAGCATGGACGCAATGAGAAGCGGGCTGATAAACGCCGGCGCGATAGGATATATCATTACGAAAAACGGTTCGGTGGCCGGAGCTGAAGCGGGCTGCCAGGCGGAGGTCGGATCCGCGTCGGCCATGGCTGCAAGCGCTCTGGTCGAGATGCTCGGCGGAACTCCTGAGCAGTGCTGTGACGCAGCGAGCGTTGCCCTGTCAAACCTGCTCGGACTGGTATGCGACCCGGTCCGCGGCCTCGTTGAAGTGCCGTGCCAGACAAGGAACGCCATGGGCGCAGTCGGCGCATACACCGCGGCCGAGCTGGCGCTGGCAGGCGTCGGGCCGCATATTCCGCTCGATGAGATGGTGCAGATAACGTATGACGTCGGAAGGGCGCTCCCTGAGAGCCTTCGCGAAACGGCCAAAGGCGGCTGTGCTGTGGCTCCTTCGCTTTGCGCGGAATGCAGCAGGGAAGCCGCGTGGCAGAAGGCCCGCGCGCAGATGTAGACTTTATGCACGATATCTGGAACCCGTGGCACGGATGTGTCAAATGCAGCGAAGGCTGTGAAAACTGCTACATGTATTACCTTGACGACATGCGCGATAAGAAGGGATCGGAGATCTACCTTACCTCGAATGTCAGATACCCCCTGTCCAGAAACAGGAGCGGCAGCTACAAGATACAGAGCGGCGAAAAGATAAGCGTCTGCATGACCTCCGATTTCTTCCTCGAGGAAGCGGATCAGTGGCGCAGCGAGGCCTGGAGCATAATGCGCATGAGGAGCGATGTGATCTTCATCCTCGTCACCAAAAGGCCGCAGCGCATTGCCGAATGCCTCCCTTCAGACTGGGGCGACGGCTGGGACAACATCTTCCTGAACGTGACGACCGAGAACCAGAAGCGGGCCGATGAGCGGCTCCCTATACTGCTCGATCTTCCTTTCAAGCACAAAGGCGTTTACGTGGCGCCCATACTAGGGCCGGTGAAGCTCGGCAGCTATCTCGACAGTGGTCAGATAGAGCAGGTGGTATGCGGCGGGGAAAACTACGGCGGAAGACGGCCCTGCAATTTCGACTGGGTGAAGTCCCTGCGCGAGGAGTGCGAGTCGAGAGACATCACGTTCTGCTTCATGGAGACAGGCACGGTGTTCATAAAAGACGGAAAGCGGTATACGCTGAACGGCAAGCGCCTGCAGACCAGCCAGGCTCTGAAGTCCGGCATGAACTATCAGGGGAGGCCGATGCAATTCGACCTTGTTGACAGCTGGGGCCTGCCGGTGCCGGAGGAGCTGCTGTATGTGAAGCACTACTGCGACAACTGCAGGGAGTGCGCCATGAAGCTGATATGCAACGGCTGCAGCGATTGCGGCCGATGCAGGGAAAACAGATAGACGGATGAAACAGACGAAACAGACGAACAGATAAAACGGATACACGGCCGTTGCGCCGTGTAATTTTTTTGAAAATATGTAAAATTTCATCCCCCGGCGGGGCTTGTGAGCCCCGGAAACTGCAAATATAATTTCAGTGTAGAAAAGATACAGGGGGAAAAACTATGCATATGGCAGATGCTTTGCTGGCTCCTGCAGTGGCGGCAACGATGTATGCCGCGACCGCGACAGCAGCCGGCGTTTCGATCCACAAACTCAAAAAAGATGATGAACCGTCAAAGCTTCCGGTGATGGCGGTAACGTCTGCGCTTGTATTCGCGGGCCAGATGATAAACTATACTATCCCGGGCACCGGATCTTCGGGGCATATGTGCGGAGGAATGCTTCTTTCGGCCTTGCTTGGGCCGTACGCCGGTTTCCTGTCCATGATAGTGATACTGGCGATTCAATGCTTGTTCTTCGCCGACGGGGGGTTGATGGCCCTGGGAGCCAATTGCTGGAATATGGCTTTCTACGGGTGCTTCGTCGGCTACTTCCTGATCTGGCGTCCGATAATGAACGGCAAGTCGTTCGGCGAGGGCAAAAGCGCGGAAAGGGCGCGCATCATAGCCGCCTCGATACTGGGCTGCGTGATCACCCTGCAGCTGGGCGCATTCTCCGTGGTGCTTGAGACCAGCCTGTCGGGGATAACTGAGCTGCCGTTCGGAGCCTTCTGCGCGCTGATGCAGCCTATCCACCTGGCGATCGGACTCGTAGAGGGACTCATCACAGCAGCCGTGCTCGTATTCGTCCACGACTCCCGTCCGGAGCTTCTGTCGGGCGTTGAGCTCAGCGAGGGCGAGACCGCAAAGCGCTCACTCAAGTCAGTAGTTGCTGTCATGGCAGTGGTCGCACTCGTTGTCGGAGGCGGACTGAGCCTCATGGCAAGCTCAAATCCGGACGGCCTCGAATGGGCTCTCTTCGGAAACGCGGACGGCGGATACTCCACAAACATGGGTCTCGATGAGGAGAACTTCGGAGTGTCGAGCGGCGCCGCGGATACAGCGGAGTCGATACAGGAGAAGACATCATTCCTGCCGGACTACGCCTTCCCGGACAGCGAATCAGCAGCCGGCACAACGGTATCCGGCATTGTCGGATCAGCCATAGTGGCGGGCGCCGCAGTACTGATCTGCCTGATCGGCGGCTTCTTCAGAAAAAGGAAAGTCAAAACAGAATAGACCATACCATACTTCTCCTCTCTCTCGGAATATGGTATAAATTGGAGGGCATCATCAAATGCCCTCTATTTCTTAATTGAAGGATAAAGGTTCTGCAAAAATGAATAAAATGCAGAAAGCTCTGGCCGAGCTTTCAGAGATGGACGAGCTGGCCGCGCGCCGTTCACCGGTCCATTCTCTGCATCCGGGGGCCAAGCTGCTCACTACAATAATATACATCCTTGTCACACTTTCCTTTGACAAGTACGACCTCAGCGGCATCGTTCCGATGGTGCTGTGGCCTGTTTTGATGTTCAACATGAGCGGCACCAATGTGCGAACCTGCTTCTACAAGCTGCGCATAGTGCTTCCGCTCGTCATGGCAGTGGGACTTTTCAATCCGTTTTTCGACAGGGAGATAATGATGAGCATCGGAGGCGTCGGCATATCCGGCGGCGTGATCTCCATGATAACCCTGATGCTGAAAGGCGTCTTCTGCCTTATGGCATCGTTCCTGCTGATGGCGACTACCAAGATAGACAGCCTCTGCGCTGCGCTCAGAAAGATCCACGTTCCGGCGATCATGGTGTCGCTGCTGCAGCTGACCTACCGCTATGTCGATGTCATGACCGAAGAGCTGGCAGTAATGACAGACGCGTATCACTTGCGCGCGCCGGGACAGAAGGGCATACATATTTCGGCCTGGGGATCCTTCCTCGGCCAGCTGCTCCTTCGGAGCATGGACCGCGCACAGGAGCTCTTCTCGAGCATGATGCTGCGAGGCTACCACGATCATTTCCACTATGCGGACATCGACCGCTTCAAGGCGCGCGATGCGCTCTTCACGGCAGGCTGTCTGCTTTTCTTCCTGCTGCTGAGGTACGGCAATGTCGCCCGGCTGATCGGCGGTCTGGTGGTACGTTAAAGCAAATAAGTAATCAAAAAGTAAAAGTGTCCAGCCGCGCCAGAGATGGTACGCAGCAAAATGGCTCGCCGGACCGGTGCCATAAACACAAAACCACGATCGCCCGGCCGCGCCGGGACAAACTGCGGGGATATACAGATGATAGAATTCCAGAATGTAAGTTTCGCATATGAAAAGGGCAAGGAAGTCCTGCACGACATGTCGTTCAGGATCGAAAAGGGAGAATCGGTCGGGCTGATCGGAGCCAACGGAGCCGGCAAGTCCACCATCATGAAGCTCCTGCTCGGGCTCCTTCAGGGCGAGGGCAAAGTGCTGATCGACGGCATCGAGGTGAAGAAGGAGACTCTCGGCGAGATACGCGCAAAGCTCGGATTCGTGCTGCAGAATTCCGACAACCAGATGTTCATGCCGACGGTCTACGAAGACATGATATTCGGGCCGCTCAATTACGGCCTGCCGCGCGATGAAGTGGACAGGCGCGTCGACGAGGTGCTGGCCCGCCTCAACCTGGAATACCTGAAACACCGCTACAATCACAAGATCTCCGGCGGCGAAAAGCGCATGGGAGCAATCGCTACGATACTCGCAATGGAGCCGGCGGCCATACTCATGGATGAGCCTACATCGGCCCTCGATCCATACAACCGCCGCATCGTCATCAACACCATACGCGAGCTGGAGCAGACGAAGCTGATAGCGTCCCACGATCTCGACATGATACTCGACACCTGCGACAGGGTGATACTCATCTCGGGAGGGCGCATCGCGGCAGATGGTCCGGCAAAAGAGATACTGAGCGACCAAGAGCTCCTCGAGGCAAACCGCATGGAGCTTCCTCTCAGCTTAACGAGGTAAGGGCGGCCGCTCCTTAGGGCAATGTTGAGATATCTTCTGTATAGCAGGATGATGAATCCTGCTATTTTGATGCGGATATGTGCTAAAATAGATTAGTACGGAAAAATTCAAATGAAGAGGAAAAAATGGCAAAGAATCTTGTGATCTATTTTTCCCGCAAGGGACAGAATTATGTAGACGGAGAGATCGTGGAGCTCGAGAAGGGCAACACGCAGCTCGTGGCGGAGTACATACGCAACGCGGTCGGCGCCGATCTTTTTGAAATTCGGACCGTGAAGGAATATCCGGCCGACTATATGGAATGCACTGAGGTGGCAAGGCAGGAGCAGAGAGAAAATGCCCGTCCTAAGCTCCAGGAGTATCTCGACGATATAAGCGAGTACGATAACATCGTGATCGCGGGTCCGTGCTGGTGGGGCACATACCCATGCGCGGTCTTCACCCAGCTCGAGAAACTGCGCTTCAGAGGCAAGCGCGTATTCCCTGTGATGACCCACGAGGGCAGCGGCGAAGCCAAGAGCAGGACTGAGCTGAAGAAATTCTGCACCGGCGCAAAAGTCGGAAAGGCATTCGCAATAAAGGGCTCGGACGTGCCGCGCTCTGAGGAGAAGGTAGCCGCCTGGGCTATGAAGAACCTGGATTAGCGGGGTCTCTTCAGTGTTCAAACAGGAAGAAAGAAAAGTAGAATACCTCGAGCTCATATACGACCTGGTATTCGTTTATATGGTAGGACGCAACAACGCTCTTCTCAGCAATTTTGAGAATGGCTTTGTTTCGGGCGGAGCTTTTTTCTCATACATTCTCTGCACACTGGCGATCATACAGATATGGAATTTCACCACGTTCTACATAAACATGTTTGGCCGCAACGGAGTGCGCGATCATGTATTCCTGCTGACAAACATGTACCTCATGTACTTCATCGGTGAGAGCACCCGCTTTGACTGGCATGCGTATCAGGTGCAGTATCACGTCGCGTGGGCGCTCATACTCATCAATATCGGTGCGCAGTACATGATAGAGCTGAGAAACCACAGGGCAGATGTCTGGAACCGCGACATAATAAAGCGTATGGCGACGACCCTGTTCGTGGAGTCGGCCATCGTGCTGGCTGCAGCGTTCGTGAGCCCGCAAATAGCACCATTTCTCTCGCTGGCGGCCATATTCTCGGGCATCATCCTCACTGCTCTGAGCAGAAACACAAGCCCCGCAAGCAGTATTGACTTCATGCACCTTACCGAGCGCGCGATGCTGTACGTGGTGTTCACATTCGGCGAGATGATCATCGTGGTCTCCGCGTATTTCATAGGCAAAGGGAACTTCGACTCTTCGGTCATATACTTCTCGCTCATGGGATTTCTCATAGTTGCCGGCCTGTTTGTGTCGTACGAGATCTTCTACGATCATCTGCTCGACAGAGAGATGGAAAACAACGGCATGCTGTACATGATGATCCACATCTTTCTTATATTCGCGCTCGGCTGCATCACAGTCTCGCTCGAATTCATGCGTGAAGAAGAAGTGAGACTCATGCCGAAAGTGATATTCATAACAGTGTCGATCATCGGCTACTTCGTGTTCCTGATATGCACGGGCTTATACGCGAAGAAGAAATGCAGACTGACCCCGGCGTTTGTGCTGAGGCAGGCCGCGGCGGCCGCGGCATTCGCCGTGCTGATGATGGTCTTCATGGAGAATATGAAGGTGAACATCTTCGTCACCGTGGTATACGTGTGGAGCGCCGTGGCGGAGATGCTGAGAGCGAAGCGGATCATCGGGAAGGAGACAGGAGCGGAGCCGGTCGCTCCTCGCTGACATACTGAAAGGATAGAAAAATGGCTGAACTGAAAGCAGGGATCAAAGGCAAAAATGAGACAACAGTCACAGAGGCGCTTTGCGCCAACGCATGGGGAAGCGGCGGACTGCCGGTCTACGCGACTCCGGCGATGATAGCCCTGATGGAGAATACTGCCTGGGGCAGCGTGGAGCCTTACATGGAGGAGGGCAGGAGCACGGTCGGAACAAAGCTTGATGTATCGCATCTGTCGGCCAGCCCGATAGGCGCGCACATCACCTGCGAGAGCGAGCTGACCGAAGTTGACGGACGCAGGCTCGTGTTCAGAGTGAGCGCAAGCGACGATGCCGGCCTAATAGGCGAGGGCATGCACGAGCGCTTTATAATAAACATTGAAAAATTCATGGCGCGCACAGAAGCCAAACTGAAATAGCAAGGAGCTGGAGGGACGGTTCTCTGCCTCCCGGGCATAGCTGAAAATGGAGACGGGGGGCGGTTCCCCCAATAAACGAAGGGAAAGATAATATATGAGTAAGGTCTACATAACAGGACACAGAAATCCGGATCTTGACAGCCTCTGCGCTGCATCGGCGTACGCGAATCTCAAGAATCTCACTGACAGCGAAAACGAGTACATCGCCATCCACTGCAGCCCTGTATCCGATCAGGTAAAAGAGCAGATGGAGGTGATGGGCCTCGAGATACCGCCGTACAAGAAAGACGTGTACCCGAAGGTAAGGGACGTGATGCTTAAGCCTCAGACCCACGTGCAGGCGGCATCGCCTATCTTTGCGCTGGTTAACATGTACAATTCGGACAATCCGTCGGTGGTGCCGATCTACGAAGGCAACGACTTCAAAGGTCTGCTCAGCGTAGACGACATCACGAAGTGGTTCCTGTCAGACAACAAGGAAGAGGTCCCGACATACAAGTTTACTGTAGACAACATACTGAGGGTCATCCCGGGCGAGCTGCTGCACAGGGGCAGCCGCGATACCATCGAGGGTTCACTGCTCGTAGGAGCCGCTTCGTTTGAGGGCTTCCGCGACATGCTCGACGAGATCGGCGACTGCATAGTAGTGCTCGGATCGCGCAAAGAGCTTATAGAGTATGCAGTGGAAAAGCAGGTGCCGGCGATCATCATCGCGACTGCAGACGAGGCGCCTGATGTGGACTACAGCGGCTACGAAGGTTCCGTATTCACAACCGGACTCGGCACCGCTGAAACGCTCAGAAGGATAAGGCTTGCGGAATCGATCGAGTCGATGATGGAGACCAGGACAGAAACCATAGACATAGACGACCTTTTTGTTGAGGCAGAAAGATATTCCTGAATTCACACACAAGGGGACTCGCCGTAATGGAGAACGGCGAGTTCAAGGGATTCGTCACAAGGCGCTGCTTCCTCGACAGACCGGTCAACAAGGTGATCATGGTAGATCACAACGAGCCGGCGCAGAGCATCGACGGAATCGAGACCGCCGACATCGTTGAGATCATCGACCACCACAGGCTCGACGCTCTCTCGACTACGATGCCGATCTTCATCGCAGCCGAGCCGCTCGGAAGCGCCAACACGATAGTCTATCAGCTTTACATAAGACACGGCATCATGCCGGATCAGTACGCGGCACGCACCATGCTCACCGGCATAATCGCCGACACGCTGATCCTCCGCAGCCCTACGACTACAGCGCAGGACATGCAGGCAGTCGAGATGCTCGCCAGACTCGCGAAGGTGCCGAGCGTAGAGGAGTTCGGTGAAAAGCTCTTCAGCATCACCGACAACCTCGCCACACAGGATCCGCAGGAGATGATCCTGTCCGACTTCAAGAAGTACGAGAACGGCGGCACAAAGATGGGCGTGGGCCAGTGCGAGGTGACAACGCTGACGAATGTAAAAGAGTACGCGGGCGCATATATCGATGCGCTGCAGCACATCGCTTCCGTGCAGGGGCTTGACTGGACCCTTCTCATGGTCACTGACGTCCTCAAGGAGAAGAGCGTGCTGCTGGCTTCGAAGTGCAAATCCAACCGCGATCTGCCTTACACGAAGCTCGATGAGCAGATCTTCGACATGCCGGGCGTGATGAGCCGCAAAAAGCAGCTGCTTCCGATCCTGCTGTCAGTGACTTCAGCATAAATCAGATAAAGCCTCAAAATATCCTCGCTCGGGTACGCCTCTCGGCTCAAAATTTGCGACGCATCGGTTGCGGACTCGAACTTCGCAGTAAAATCTGCTCGTTCTCATCTCGCAACCGGCTGCAAATTGGCCCCTCGCTCGGATGCTTTTGAGTCTTTAACTGCTGCAAATACATAAGCCCGTCGTCTTCATCAGCACAAAAGAAAGGACCCGATATGGCGGTAAAAACAAACTGGTATAAGGAAGCGGTCGTTTATCAGATATATCCGCTCAGCTTCATGGATTCGAACAATGACGGCATGGGCGATATCCCCGGCATCATCTCGAAGCTCGACTACATAAAGGAGCTCGGGGTGACGGCCATCTGGTTTTCGCCGCTGTACGACTCGCCGTGGAAAGACTACGGCTACGACATTGCCGACTACAGAAAGATACACCCGGCCTTCGGAACCATGGAGGATTTCGAGAGGCTCCTTGACGAGTGCCACAAACGCGGCCTTAAGGTGATGATGGACGCGGTGTTCAACCATACGAGCGATCAGCACGAGTGGTTCAAAGCCGCGATAGCCGACAAGGACTCGCCTTACCGCGACTACTACATAATCCGAGAGGGCAGAAGGGACAAGGCGGGCGAGCTCATACCGCCGACCAACTGGACCTCGTCGTTCACAGGGCCTGCGTGGGAGCGCATCCCGGGCACAGACGAATACTACCTGCACCTTTTCGCTCCAGAGCAGCCTGATCTCAACTGGGAGAACCCAAAGGTGAGGGAAGAGATGGCGGACATTCTGAAGTTCTGGCTCGACAAGGGCGTGGACGGCTTCAGATTCGATGTCTTCAACATGATCTCCAAGGTTTATCCGCTGAAAGACGACAAAAATCCGCTGCACTTCCAGAAGGGCACTCCATTCTACGTCGACGGACCGCGCATGCACGAGTTCCTCAAGGAGCTCAACGAGAAGGCGCTGTCGCTTTACGACACTTACACCGTCGGCGAATCCTACGTGCCTGATGAAGAACACGCGCACAGATATATAAAAGAAGAATCCGGCGAACTCGACAGCATATTCGACTTCGAGCATCTGGCGTCAGACAACATGTTCGGCCTCAAGATGATACCGAAGCCGTTCAGCCTCAGGAAGTTCAAGCGCGGCCTCATAGACCCGCAGCTGAGATACCACGGCAGCGGCTGGAACACCCTGGTGCTCGAGAACCATGACCAGGCGAGGAGCGTCAGCAGATTCGGCATCAACACAAAGAAGTACAGATACGAGGCGGCCACATTCCTGGCGATGGTAACATTCCTGGGCTGGGGCACACCGTTCATCTATCAGGGCGAAGAGATCGGCATGACAAACACGGCCTTCAGGAGCCCGGATCAGATGAAGGACCCGGTGACGCACTTCATCTTCGACATGGCGAAAGATCTTCACATACCGCCGCGTGTATCCTTCAAAATGATGAGGGGCGCCGTCAGGGATAATGCCAGGACGCCGATGCAGTGGGACGCCACAGAAAACGCGGGCTTCAATGCCGGCGCAGAGCCGTGGCAGTGCGTGAATCCTGAGTATAAGAAGATCAACGCGGAGCTCGATCTGGCAAAGGGCGGCAAGGCAGTGACCGATCCGATGGATCCGGCTTTCGACCCGGGCAAGTCCATCTACCGCTTCTACCAGAGGCTGCTCGCACTCAGAAAATCCGAAAAGACGCTGATCTACGGCAACACGATAGAGTACTATCCTGACGACAGGCAGGTGATCAGCTACAGCAGATGCTACGGCGACAAGCGCTTCCTGATAGTCGGCAACTTCTCGGGCACGCGCGCCGACTTCATAATGCCGGGCGACTTCGAGCTCGATGAGCTGAAGATCCGCATGACTAACCGCGGCCGCACGGACGCCGAGGTCGAAGAGATAATGCACATGAAGCCTTACGAGGCTATCCTGTTCGAAGAGGTAAGATAAAGGAGAATCATTATGGCAATCATGGAATACTTTACACCTACACATGTATATTTCGGCGTCGGCGCTGAGGACCAGGTCGGTGAAGTGCTGAAGAGCTACGGCGCTGCCAAAGTGCTTATTCATTTCGGCGGCGGCTCGGTCCGCAGAACGGGCCTGCTCGACAATGTGGAGGAGAAGCTCAAAGACGCAGGCATCGAATTTGTCGAACTCGGCGGCGTGGTTCCTAACCCTAGAGTATCGCTGGTGCGCAAGGGCATCGAGCTCTACAAGAGCGAAGGCTGCGATTTCATACTGGCAGTCGGCGGCGGCTCAGTTCTCGACAGCGCCAAGGCGATAGGTTACGGCGTTTACGGCGGCGGAGATGTGTGGGACTTCTACTGCGGCAAGCGAAAGGTAGAGGGTACGGCTCCGGTCGGCTGCGTGCTGACGCTTTCGGCTACCGGCTCTGAGATGAGCGATTCGTCAGTAATCACAAACGACGAGACCGATCCTGTCTTCAAGAGGGGCGTCAACACGGACTTCGGCAGAGTGAAATTCGCCATGCTCGATCCTATGCTGACCGCTACAGTCTCGAAATATCAGACAGCATGCGGTGCCACCGACATTATGATGCACACACTCGAGAGATACTTCCATCAGGGATACGCCCTCGACTTCACAGACCAGCTCTCGTTCACGCTCCTCAAGGAGGTGATGAAGTGGGCTCCGGTCGCGATCGAAAAGCCTGATGACTATGACGCAAGAGCCAACCTCATGTGGTGCGGCTCCCTCTCGCACAACGGACTCATGGCAGCCGGCAACTCCAACAAGGGCGACTGGGCCTGCCATCAGATAGAGCACGAGCTCTCCGCTGAGTTCGATGTCGCACACGGCGCGGGCCTTGCTGCCATCTGGGGATCGTGGGCAAGATACGTTCTCGAGGTGGATCCTGACAGATTCGTCAAACTGGGCGAAGGCGTATTCGGCGAAAGCGACCCGGTGAGGACCATCGAAAAATTCGAGGCGTTCTTCCGCTCGATCGACATGCCTACAGACATCAAGGGCCTCGGCCTCGAGTTCGATGAAGAGGCATGCCGCAAGGCCGCTCTGGGAGTTACATTCCAGAACGCCCGCAAGATAGGCAACTTCAAGGTGCTCGACACAGAAGACATCTTCAACGTCTACATGATGGCGTCGGGACTGAAGTAGACTATGACAACCGGCTGCTGATGTAACGACAGACTCGCCGGCATGCATTACCCCTGACTGACAATGTCAGCTGCAATGTGAAGGAGGTACGATATATGTTTGAAAATAATAAAGTCCTGGCAGCGCTTTACTTCATAGCCTGCGTTGCATGCGTCATAGCATTCTTTGGCGGCGGACACAGATGGGGATACCTGGTTGCTGCAGTCGTATGGCTCATGCTGGGCATCTACCTTCTGATCAGAAAAGACGACGACATCGGATAGACCGGCCTTAAAGTACGCTTACACCACAGACCAGCCCGGGCTTCAGATTCCAGAAGCCCGGGACTTTTTTATTCGTATAACAGACATCGGATACCCTATGCATCTGCAGGCTCCAATATCACACGCTGGATCGGTCTACGCAGGATTCGAATTCCGCATCCCATAGATATCCTCTATCACCTTTGTTATCTGCGTAGAGTCGATGTTCCCATCATTGTCTCCGAAGATGAAAAACAGATTGACCCCGGGAATGAATCCGCTGGCGATATATCGCCCGACTCTCCTGGCAAAATCTTCCCTGTAGTCCTGCCGGTCCATACGCCCGGCAAACTCAACGATTATCTCGCTCTTCATATCAACGGGCGACAGTATGGTGAAGTCCGGGTACAGAGCCGGCCCATAGTCTGCCGGCGGAAGCGGCAGCTCATAGATCTGAAACAGCCCTGCTGCCTTGAATCTTTCGTATACTACAAGCTCGCTGATCGTTTTGACCTTAACTCCATCCGATGTCGTATGCCTCTTGCGCTCCGGATAATTTTCGGGAAAACCTTTCTTAAACTCCAGCCGCCTAGACATCCATATTTTTCCTTCGCGTGTATAAAGCTCTGAAACCGGAGGAACTTCATTCCTATATATTTTTGGAAGGCTCTTGCTGACTGAGCTGGCATCAAAAGGAAGGAATCCATCCCTGAGAGACTTCATAAGGGCAATATTTCTGTCGACCCGCCTTAGCGCTTCCTTCAGAAACCGCGCCTCACGAACCTTTGCTACCTCCTGCTGGCCCGAAAGCCCAAGATAACGATAGTTCTTAGAACCACGACGCTTGACATAATAGTAGTATTTCTTCTTTCCAGGGTTTACCCTTCTGAGAAAAGCTCCTTCATATCCCTGAAGATGATCCAGCCGCAAGACATACTCGCGTCTTGTACGCTCCAGACTCTTGAGCTCATAATTGATTCTTTGACTTAACTCTGCATTCAAACGCATTTTGGTTCCCTCTTTTTTCTCTCGGGCATAGATGCCATATCACACATTGAAGACGACTCTGCCAGCCTCCAAAGAGCCCATTTGCATGTGGGCTTAGATTTTACTATCTATCCCTAAAAGCATCAAACAGAAAAGTCACTTATTTCAACAGTAAAAGCACTATTTTATGTACCCGGCACTAAAAATGTGTACCGGACCTGTGCCTGTCTTGTTTAGGTGAAAAGTCGTGGCGCGTGATATTGCCTGCCCGCACTTTTACAATGGAACAACCGCTGCATCTAAAAAGGAGCTTTTGCCTCTCAGCCGAAATGAGGCGATGGGGGATAAAAATATTTATCCTTCGCTGGCTTATACTGCATTAGAAGGAAAAATCGACAACGATTCAGAGAAGTGGAAAAGGTTTGAAATACCTGTATTTGTATAAATTGTCGTATGAATGAATAACAATGCGTTGCTTGCAGGGCCGCAGATGAAGATTTATCGAAGTAAGAGCCGGCAACGGCAAAGATTCACTCTGCCAAGATGATTAGAGGGGGGGAGCGTTTATCCTTCAGCGCGGAAATGAAAATGAGAAGGATTAAACTTTTTATGCTTCTTATCACATTAACGAAAATAAGGAAAATATTGTGCGGTGAATAGCATGCATATAGCAAAACAGGTATTAACGGGGTTGGATACAGACTGGTGACTAAGAGCATCTGGATGCCGGCCTGCCCCACGAACCCCGCGCTGGCCCGCGGGATCTGCTAAACCCGCGAGGACGGTTATAGGGCGAGGGAGAGTGGCTGGCTGGCCCCGCGAGTCAGAGGAGACGAGCGGTTGTTTTGCTTCTATTTTGACATCTGCTGTTTTCGTTACCGTTTAGCCTTCTCTTCATATTTTTTGGAAATATCCAAAAAAAGTGTTGACAAAAAAGGGATGCTGTACTATTGTACTAAGTAGTTAATACAGTAATACAAAAGAACGCCACATATTTTTAAATCAATACGCAATATAAGCGAAAACAGAAAAGGGACGAAAACTATGGAATGGAATTTTAAAGATGGAATCCCTATCTACACTCAGATAATAGATGAGATGACCATGCGCATCGCAAGCAGCGCCTATGCGCCGGGAGACAAACTGCCGTCGGTGAGAGATCTGGCGCTCGATGCGGGGGTCAACCCTAACACGATGCAGAGAGCTCTCGCCGAGCTTGAGCGCAGAGGGCTGGTCTATTCGGAGCGTACGAGCGGGAGATTCGTTACAAAGGAGGAAGCCGTGCTAAGAGATCTGCATGAGGAGCTTGCGAAGAAATACTTCGAAGAACTTACCGAAAAGCTCCGCAAGATAGGAATGGACGATAACGCAATAAAGGCATCCGTGAGCAAATGGATGGAAGAGGTCAAATAGAAAGGAGGCAGAGAGATGGCAAGGATAGAGATCAATAACCTTACAAAGAAGTTCGGCGATCTTGCGGCACTTGACGATGTCACTGTCTCGCTGGAGCAGGGACAGATAGTGGGACTGCTCGGACCGAACGGAAGCGGCAAGACGACGCTCATCAAAATACTGAACGGGCTGCTGCAGCCTACATCGGGAAGCGTTACCATCAACGGCATAACACCGGGTGTCGAAACGAAGAAGGTGGTGGCGTACCTGCCGGACAGGAACGCCCTTCCGGACTACATGACAGCATCGCAGCTCATGGACATATACGAAGACTTCTTTGAAGACTTCGACCGTATGAAAGCGGAGGCTATGGTAGATGACCTCGGCATCAACCGCAAGCAGACGATGAAGAAGATGTCGAAGGGCACAAAGGAAAAGCTGCAGCTCTGTCTGGTGATGGCGAGAAAGGCCGAGGTGTATCTGCTCGACGAGCCAATCGGCGGAGTCGATCCGGCGACGAGAGACTACATCCTCAGAACGATCATCTCAAACTACAACGAGAACGCAGTGGTGCTCATCTCGACCCACCTGATCTCAGACGTAGAGTCGGTGCTCGATGACGTAGTGTTCATCAAGGACGGCAGAGTGGTGCTTCACAAAGCGGCGGACGAGATCCGCGAGGAGAAGGGCGAAAGCATAGACAAGCTCTTCAGGGAGGTGTTCAAATGTTAGGTAAACTTCTTAAATATGAGATCCCGGCAATGGGACGCAAGCTGCTCCCGCTGTACGCCGCATGGGCCGCGACAGCGCTGCTGCTCGGGCTGACGACACAGTCGGCAGAATCAAAAAGTGAATTCATGGTGGTCATATCCGCGCTGCTTTACACAGCGATCGCAACTACCATCTTCGTAATGACAGTGATCCTCATCGTACAGAGATACAGCAACAGCCTGCTTGGCGACGAGGCATATTTCAACCACGTGCTGCCGGTAAGCGTATCCGCGCACATAGGAAATAAAGCGATTTCCGCACTGATCTGGATCTTAATCACCATTCTTGTGGCGATCCTGACGGGACTGCTGATCGGGATAGGCGCCCTGATAGTGGGGAACTTTGACGGCTTTAGCTTCAGGGAGTTCCTGAATGCGCTGTTTAATGTGGACTTCAACATTCCAAAGCAGTTCTGGCTGGCTGCAGTCGAAGTCATCCTGCTGGGGATCGCAAGTACCGCGAAGACCATCATGCAGATATACGCAGCTGTAACTATCGGCCATCAGGCGCCGAACCGCACAACGCTCGCTTCGATCGGAGCCTACATACTCATCCTGATCTTCGAATCATCAGTCGGCAGAATGCTCATGCCTCTGATGATGGCTGTGGACAGCATGGACTCATTCGCAGGCATCAACAGGGTGTTCATCCCGGCGCTTCTGACGACGATAGGCTTCTCGGTGATATACTTCTTTGTCTGCAAGTACCTGATGGAAAAACGCCTCAACCTGGCATAAGAGACAGGAGACGGTTCTGCGTCTCCCTGAGCAGGAGCCTTTGGGCTCCTGCTTTTATGCGCGGGTTATAGAAAAATGGCGAAAAAATAGGCTTGCGGGTCTGCCGCATGCCGCATATAATTAAGTCAGGAAGAGCGTCGTTCGTCAACGACTAACTCAACCAAGGTTGGTTGCCGCCTAGTTACGTGAACTGGCGGCTTTTTTAATGCTAATAGTTACCCGCACAGTCCGTCGACTGAGCGTTATGGTAACTCGTACCATCTCTGGCCCCCTCCCTTCAATCGAATAGTCATTGGCCTCACCTCCCTGGCGTTAAGAGATGTGACGATATCGTTAAAGGTTGAGCCAGCCGCGAGTCACTGCTTTCCTGACTATAATAATTTTATCAATCCCGTGAGCTTGTTCAATTCAAAAATACCGCAAAAAACCGCTATATTCTTGTACGAGGGGCGGGAGAGAGCTCTCTCCTTCCTTCGGAATGGTGCTATAATATATTCGGAAAACAGCGGGGGCTAAAGTGAAAGGCGGTCGGCTATGGACGATAAGATCAAGGAATTAAAGAAGATAATCGACGAAAGCAGAAACATCGTATTCTTCGGCGGTGCGGGCGTATCCACCGAGAGCGGCATTCCTGACTTCAGGAGCGCCAACGGCATATACAACCAGGATCTCGGCAGAACAGTCTCGCCGGAGGAGATGATATCCCACACGTTCTACAAGAGACACACGGAGGACTTCTTCGAGTTCTATAAAGACAAGCTCATATACGAGAACGCCGAGCCTAACAACTGCCACAAAGCGCTTGCGGAGCTGGAGCGCCAGGGCAAGGTGAAGGCGATAGTGACGCAGAACATCGACGGCCTGCATCAGAAGGCCGGCAGCAAGGTGGTGTGGGAGCTCCACGGATCCACGCTGCGCAACTACTGCGAAAAATGCCACACCTATTACGGCCTCGACAAGGTGCTCGAGTCAAAGGGCGTGCCTATCTGCGACAAGTGCGGAGGAGTGGTGAAGCCGGATGTGGTGCTCTACGAAGAGGGACTCGACAGCGACGTTATAGACGGAGCGGTCAGAGCGATATCGAACGCCGACACTCTTATAGTTGGCGGTACAACGCTCATAGTTTATCCTGCCGCGGGACTCATCCATTACTTCCACGGCAAGAAGCTGGTACTCATAAACATGAGCTCGACAAGCGCCGACAGCTCGGCCGACCTCGTAATACATGAGCGCATAGGCGAAGTATTCGCGCAGGTGATGGGATGGCAGTAAGGCAGCGTAAGAAGCTCACGCCGCTGGGGCGCCTTCTGGATATACTTGGCACTCTGATAATGGCAGCGGCCGTGATCCTGTGCCTGGTGCTTGCCGTGCCGCGTTTTGCCGGCGTGCAGACATACATAGTCGTATCGGGCAGTATGGAGCCGGCTATCCCGGTAGGCAGCCTTGTGTATTCAAGGGAGACAGAGCCGCAGACGCTGGAGCCCGGAGACGTGATAGTCTTCTACAGTACAGACGCTGCGGAGTCATCGGGCGGAAGCGCTGACGGCAGCGCGGTCCCGATCACTCACAGAGTTGTTGAAAATCATACAGACGAAGGCGAGATAATAACAAAGGGGGATGCCAACGCGGCAAATGATCTCTTCCCGACGGCCTACGCCAACGTGGAGGGAAAGGTGGTGCTGCACATACCGAAGCTCGGCTTCCTGGCCGCGCCAGTCGCAACGATGGGCGGCAAGATCGCAGTCATGATGGTGATACTCGCCGGATACCTGCTCACAGAGGTCGGAAGCCGAATGAAAAAGTAACAAAGAGTCTGCCGCATCGAGGCAGACTTTTTAGGAGGACCGAAGCGGCCATTTTGCCGAAAGTCATCAAAACCGTCATTTCTAAGCACTAATTTGTTGGATGAAAAACAATACAAAAATGGATACTCATCAGATTTATCATCTCGGCGGACCAGATGCCGAACTCAGAATGAATGATGTAATGAAGATGTTTCGCTATGGTTTCAGGACGATAGGCGACTTTGATGTTGAGCGAGTCCTGGATCGCGGCGGAACTGTGGAGTATGGTCTTGCCGGAGGCCACGCAGTAATGATAAAGCCGTTTTACGAAGACGCTGCGATCGAGGTTTCGGTCTTTCCGGCAGGCGATGATAAAGAGGCGGCTGCAGCCGGGGGCCGTATACGTGAGGAGATAGAAAACATTATCTACATCGATTACAGAGCCGGCTATTGCTGCGAATGATATTGCAGGACCGGATACGTCCGGCAAGCTGCAAACGATACGCCCGTGCATAGACGGGGCAGGGTATTACAACTGTGAAGGCTGTTACAGCAGCCTTCTTTTTTTACGAAATTCAGCTGTAGAAATGTAGCGTCATAAGTTTGCGAAAAAGTGACGCAATGTATGACGCATACAAATATATAATACTTGTGTAAGATCACACAGCCATCAGATCAATCGCAATAATCATGTTGAAATCGCTCTGCGGGCAACGGATAATTGAAGAAAGGATATAGAGATGATAAGGACAGCCGATATATTCGATGTGATCGATATGAGCAGGGTAGAACGTAATCAGGATAATTACAGAGAGAATGAAACGGATAACGGCAGAAGCGGCCTTATGATCGGACGCATACTGAGTGCAGCCGGTACAGTTATTATGGCGCTGGTAGTGGCGGCATGCCTGGCGCTGGTGGTTCCTAAGATCGCCGGATACGAAGGCTATGTTGTCGTGAGCGGCAGCATGGAGCCGGCTATCCCTGTCGGAAGCATAGTGTTTTCAAAAGAGACAGATCCGTCAACGCTGCAGACCGGAGATGTCATCGTCTTTGTGGCTAACAACACAAAAGTTTTTCTTGAAATTTGTTAAGAATAATGAAAAAATAGAAGGAAAATTGACAGTTTTGCAGGCTTTTATTGACACTCTGCGTGACATAAATAATTATATAATGTAGACACATCTAACTATGGCCGCAATGTTTAAATGCCTTGGTGAAAGAAGGGCAGGCAGTTCTGACCCGCACTGGCATTTAAGGAATCCTCAGACACATATGGTGCATATGTGATTTTTCGTATATGAGTTATTTACTGAGATAATTTGCGAAAACGTTTTAGTAATAGTGCGGATTGTGTATAATAAATGACTGAAATGGTATTTAATGCACATCTGTACCACTTTTGGATCCAGCGGGCTGAGCACCGGAAACGCGCCCGGCAATTGTAATCGATATATTTCGCTTATGGAGAAGGATTGTGAATAACATCAGAAACATTATTCACAATTTAATAAGAGACTTCATCAATGGCAGATTCGGCAGATCGAGAAGATTTGTGACGGCTCTGGCTGTGGTTGTTGTATTTGTTACGACATACATGCTCATTTTGCCGGCGTTCACGCTCGATGCGAATAGCGCGGCAAAAAAAGGCGGCATTGACGTGCCTGAATCTGCTCTCGTGTCTGACGATGCGGATGAATCTGCGGATACAGATGAGAATGCAGATGACGCCAATGAAGCTGAGCAGGTATCTGATGTTGATGAGCCTGATTTGAATGATGCATCATCTGAAGCACAGGCAGCTGACACAGCAGTTCTCGAATATAAGGGCGACGGCTATACGTTAGTCGTGGATGACACCAAGGCGCCGCTGCCGGCAGATACACAGCTTTCTGTAACAGAGATAGACAAGAAGACAGATCCAGATGCTTACACTGAGCTATTTGATAAAGCAGATGAAGCTGTCCGGAACGAAGAAGGCGTCGATAAGGACAAAACCCAAAAGATCACATTCGCGAAATTCTATGACATCACATTCACGTCGGAGGGAAGAGAGATAACCCCTGATGATGCTGTCAATGTAACGATAAAGTATGAAGCTGCTGTTCAGAAGCAGCTCAAGGCGGAAAACAAGGATGATGTCCGCATCATTCACTTTGCTGAGGATGAGAAGACGGGCGATACCAAGCCTGAGATCCTTGACAGCGATAAGGTAGATGCCACCGTTAAGAAACACAAGGTAGAAGAGACGAGTTTCGATGCTGATTCTTTCTCTGTCTATGCTGTTGTCGGAACTGTCATCGAGAAGTATGTACTGGCCAGCGATGGACGGAATTACAGGATAACGGCCACCTACGGCCCGGAAGCCGGAGTTCCGGAAGACGCACAGCTGAAGGTTTCTGAAATACTGCCGCCGGAAAGCGATGAAACCATTGCCGGAAGCGAAGAGCCGCTTGATTCCTCTCTGTATGACGAATACGTTGCCAGAACCGAAGATGCCCTGGGCTGGGCAGAGGGCAGCGCTTCTTACGTGCGCCTGTTTGATATCAAGATCACGGATGAATACGGAAACAAGATCGACATTGCCGCTCCGGTGGATGTGAGGATTGAACTGGCGGATAAGGACAGCAGCGAGGAAGGCCTTCTGGGTACGCAGGTGGTGCATTTTGCGGACGGCGCGGAAGTACCGGATGTGGTGCAGAGTTTAAGTTTTGACGAAACGAAAACGGAAAGCGAAGGAATGACGCTCTCCTTTACAGCGGCAGGATTTTCGGTATATGCCATAGTGGACGCACCGGAACCTGCGGTTGTTGAAATCGACTATGTGGATTCCCTGGAGGAACTGGCTGGACAAACCGGAAAAGAATTCTATCTTTCCTACGGTACACCTCCGAAATATTTTACAAATGAGCTGAACACGAACAGTGCTTTCATAGAAAACACAAGTTCCGGTCAGGCGGACGGCTGGTATTTTGAACCGACCGGAGTTGACAATCAGTATTATATTTACACTTACGTTGAGGGAGTCAAGAAATACATCACGAATCCCTCCGGCAATCTGGCCGGCCTGGCTGATACAAACGGAACAAAATTTGATCTCGAAGATGCCGGAAACGGGAAATTCTATTTCAAAAAAGCCGGAGCTAGTCTTTGGCTGCAGCATTCCGGCAGCGGTTCAGGGATCCGGTTTTATACGGACAATAAAAATGCAGCAAACAGCCAGATTTCCATTGCCTACGCATCCTCTTTTGTTCTGCCAGATGATCCCTACGGCCTTAATGGCAAGACCTATGGCATTGCCTATCACAATGACACGGCAACATCGGCAGCGTTGACAGCAGAAGGTGTGACGACCAGTGGTCAGCAGAGACTGAAGGGGTTAGATATGCTCATGCGGCCGGATGTGCTGGATCATGACGGAATCCTGCTTGTTGCGGAAAACAGCGATATCCAGGAATGGACTTTCCAGATTGTTTCAGAAGATAAATACTATCTGAAAACAACCGTTGACGGCGTGACAAAATATCTGACTATAAATGGAAACAATGTTACGCTTATGGATACTCCGGATGAAACGTATTCCCTGATCAAGGCCATTCCGGGTACGGGAGCCAACAGCGGGAAATGGCACTTTAGTGTGGGTAATTATTCTCTGAACTTCAATAATACAGCGAATAACGGATTCAACGGGACAACCGGTACCGGAGCAACTACCTGGATGAATCTTGTGGAGAAGTCATCCTTCCCGGAGGAAGATTTTACCTATTACAACGCCAAAAAGGTCAGTGTTTCCGATACGAGTCAGGTTCCCGATAAAAAACAGGTGATTATCTATACCCGTGTCTGGAACGATACGAAGAAAAAGTACGAGTTTTTCGCCATCGACCACGACGGTTCCCTGATCCCCTGTTATGATACAGGCGACGGCATCGAGTGGATCGGCACGAATGTCAATACCGCGCTGTGGGAACTCACAGAGGGAACGAATCCGGATGGCTCCCTGAGCTACTACTACTGGCTTCGGAATACGCAGTATGGTAATACCTTTATTACTCCGCAGCTGTCAAATGACCAGGTCATTTATACAAGTCCGGGCAGCGATGTGAAGGATTTAAACGCCAGTGTTAATCTGAACGGCCGGCGTTACGAAGAGAATTATACAACGATCATCAGATGGGATGACGATCAGTATGGCTATTCCGGCCTGAAGGTGGAAAATGGTCATTTGGTTCCGTGTGCGTTATCAGAGGCAGAAGATTTTTACTTTGCCATCATGGAAGAAAAGCAGCATGCGGTGGATGTGACGACCGTTGACACGATCGACAGCAATGCCTACGGTATTACCATGAAGATGGTTGATTTTAATAACGATGTGCAAAAATATTCTACAGGTAATCGTGATGTGGTACAGACCCAGGTTATGGGGACTCCGGACGGAGGTGCGGGGCTGCTTTCTACCTATCTGGATAAAACAACAGGTTATCCGATTGTGAAGAGTAATTCGAACCCGTTGTCTCAACTGTTCGACAGTACTAAGGAGATGGATGTCAACCATCTGTTCCTTCAGAATATTTATAACGAAAGCGGTTACTTTGAGTATGACAGTACGCAGAACTTTGCGCACCTGAATCCGGACGGCACCTTTACGGTATATGATCAGCTCGGTGCGATCACAGGTAATTCTGAACATAAAAATACCAGAGAACATGGCCAGTTCATGCCGTACAATGACATTTCTCCGGATAAAGGATACGCATATGATAAAGATGGCCACATCATCACCAATCAGACGGATGTGCGGGCAAATGAACTTCCGGATACTAATGCCCGCAAGGGAGAAAACCTTTACCTGATCGGCGATAATACAAAGGATATGGCGGATACAACCGGGGACGGTGTCGATTACTTCTTCGGGATGGAGCTGGAAGCAAGCTTCACACAGACAGCGAATGGTCTGGACGCCTGGGGCCATGACATCATCTTTGAATTTTCAGGAGACGACGACTTCTGGCTGTACGTAGATGGCCAGCTGGTTCTCGACCTCGGTGGAGTGCATTCTGCACAGGTCGGTTCGGTTAATTTCCGAACAGGCCTGATTACCAGCTCGAACGGAAACTCAACGCTGTACAACACCTTCAAGAACAATTACAAAGATCAGCACCCGGAGGCTACCGACGAAGAGGTTAATCAATACCTGGATGATATATTTGAACGGAACGAAGAGGGCAATTATGTGTTCAAGGATTATACCAAACACACCATGCGTATGTTCTACATGGAGCGCGGCGCAGGCGCCTCCAATCTGCACATGCGTTTTAACCTGGCAGCGGTTAAGCCGGGTACCGTGGTGCTGAGTAAACAGCTCTCCGGCACCAACAGCGGATCCAACAGTCTGCTGGAATATCCGTATCAGATTTACTATAAAATTCGAGGGGATGGGGAAAGCGAAGAGCATCTTCTGAATGATCCCTCCAAGGTAACGTATAAGGATTCGACCAAGCAGGTGAAGTATGAAGAGCATCTTACGCTTGAACAGCAGACTTACGACAACGTATTCTTCCTGAAAGCCGGTGAGTCGGCGGTGATCGAGCTGCCGGAGGATACAGTCAATTACCGAATCGTCGAGTGCGGTATAAGCACAGCAACTTATGATGTTGTCAAAGCCAACGGAGAAACACTTGCTCCGACAGATACACAGAATCAAGGGAGAAAGGATTATAAAACCTCCTGGGATACAATGACGAACCGGGATACGGTTCTGTTTGATAACCATGTCAAAGAAGGCGCGATGAGAACGCTGTCCATTACAAAGAAGCTTTATGATTCGAATGGACAGGATCTGCTGCATTATGATGCTGCCGAAGGTGAGAAAGAGGATAAAACACTGTTCTCTTACCGTCTGTATTTAGGAAATGCCTTTACGAGTGAAGATGATATTCCTCCGGCTAATCTATATTCTTACTTTGTTAAAAACAGAGATGAATATTACTGCCGTTGGGATCTTGCACAGAAGAAGTTTGTATCGTTGGGCATAAGTGACTACAGTGATCTGGAAACATATCTGGCAACCTTGACAGACACGCAGAAGGAATCCATTATATTTAAGACCTCTCCGAGCGGTGCTATTTCCAAGATTCCTGCAGATTATACAGTTGAAGTCCGGGATCTGATCGACGGCGTTCACTGGAAAGTGGAAGAGCGCGACGATGAAATTCCGAAAGGATATACCCTGCGTCTGTCGGACGGTTATACACGTACGGATATTATTCCGGAAGACCCACACGGAACCACGCCGATCAGCGATACGATCAAAGGGGAGGTGGATCCTGAAGTAGATGTGCGAAATCAGAAGGGCTGGGGTCTGACTGTGCAGAAAGTATGGACGGATGAGGATTTCATTGACCATGATCCTATCTATTTCGCGGTATACTACGAAAAAGCAGAGCAAGCTCCGGAACTGATTGAAGGATCTGTTCGTTCGATGATGAACGGCAATAAAGAGATCTACTATTTCTTCAACCAGGAACAGATGGCCGGCAGGGACTTCAGTGAATACAGGATTCACGAAGTAATGCTCAGGAATCCCGGAATTGATCCGGCAACAGGAGAAATTCATTATGACATTATCACCCCTATCCCGGATAATGGCCAACTGACCGTAGTCGGAAGACCGAAGGGTACCACAGAGTCTCATAAATATGAATACACAGTGACTTATCAGATCGGGGAACCGACGACCCAGAATGAAAACGTCCGTACCGATGTCGTGACCAACTCCCGGCCGGGCATTAAACTGTTTAAGATGCTGTGGAATTACACCGATCCTCTTGCCGGAGCCGTCTTTACACTGAAGGATTCGGAAGGGCAGGATGTTGCAGCGGAAAGCTACACATCACGAAGCGAAGACGGCCTGATTACCATCGCTTACCTGAATCCGGGCATCTACACACTGACGGAGGTTGAGACTCCCAAAGGGTATGTAGTACTGCCTGAACCGATCACGATTACAGTTGCGCAGGATGGAACTATTTCTGTACCAGTGCCTAATCAGTATTATGAATTCACACCAGCGCATGAGGCTACGGAAACACCGGAAGCGGAAATGGCAACCGTTACCATCCGGAACCGGACGACCGAACTGCATGTGAAAAAGGTAGATGCGTTTACAAAGGATCCGCTCGCAGGCGCTCATTTCGCTCTTTACAATCAGGTGACGGATGCACAGGGAAATAAGAGAAAAGACTATCAGCCAATTACCGGCTATGAAAATCTTATCTCCAATGCGGAAGGCATTCTTACTTTCCCGGACACCAATGTGGAAGCAGTGACAATTGAAAACCTGACCTGGGGCAACACTTATTACCTGACTGAGACGCAGGGGGTAACGGATTACGATCTGTTGAAAGAGGATCTGTGCTTCACTGTGAACAAGGATGGTACCATAACCATTGAAAATGCAGAGCATTCCGGATGGCTGACAACATCGACAGATACTGATAAGGGAAAATATTCTTCACTTATTCAGATACCTAACGGAAAACTGCAGTATGTTTCTGTTTGGAAGACCGATGATGGCTATACGACGATCACTACCGGTGCATCCTTCGCCCTCTACAAGGCAGAGGACTATGATGATGCTGCAGGCAGACCGAAAGAGGGTGCTGTTCCGGTTCTTACCGGAACCACCGGTGCAAACGGTATCCTGGCGCTGGGTACACTTCCTGCGGGTACAGAGTACCGGTTAGTGGAGACGAAAGCTCCGGACGGATATTATCCGCCTACTTCCGCAATTAAGATTTTCGTAAATGCAGACAAGGTAACTGCTATGCAGGCAGGTAGTCCAGCGGAAGTATCTAGAAAAGGTGATGAGCACTGGGTACCTGATCAGCCGGAAGCCACCTGGCAGATCCGAGTCTGGAACAGTCAGGGGTATGCACTTCCTTCCACCGGCGGATCCGGGACTGCGCTGTTCTATCTCCTTGGCGGCATTCTTCTGAGCGGGGCAGGCATACTGCTGCTGACCCGTCTTCGCATGAAGAGGAAGCATTCCGAGCGGTAACCTGACTTTTTGCAGCAAAATCACAAATAAAGTCCGCCCAAATGGCTTAAAAGAGCCACTTGGCGGACTTTTACGATTCCCGAAAAGTTGTTGCGTGCAGAAGGCTTGGCTGTTTTTATTTCACCTACCTGCGCTGTCATCCAGCAGGTCCCTCCAGCATGCGGTTGTTTTAGCTTACAATGAAGCCTGGTTTACGCTTTATAGATGTTATCATTCAGCTTTGAACCAGCAAAAATGCCTGATCCTCAGGATCTTTTCTTTGTGTTACCCAGTTCTTTCTTGATGGACTGAAGTGTTCTGGTTTGCAATCCGAAGTCAATCCCCAGGTTGTCGCCTATCGTTTTCAATACATTGTCATAATAATCAAACAGATAATGGTTCTTATCCATCAGGGAGCATTCGCACCTGCGCAGGGATTCTATTATTGTTTGAACTGCATATTTCCTGTCAATCCGATATTCCATCAGCTTCATTATCACGAGAGCGGTGAAACAGATTAGGAAATGAGCCTTCACGTGTTCTATGTTTTTTACAAATATCGGCCGGGTTTTCAATTCGCTTTTGGTAATCCCAAAGTTCTCTTCAATCTCCCACAGGCCACGGTAGATATTTATGATTTCGCGATCACTTTTGTTGTATTCGCTTGTGACGATTGCGTAATACCCATCATACTTTTCTTCCTCTTGTATCAGTTTTAAATCCAACGTGAGTTTCTTTCCCTGTTCCTGTATGATTTCTCCGGTTGATTTGTCGAAAACCACGTTCTTCACATACTTTGCAGCGCCATAGCCAGTCGATCTGGAATACTTTTCCGGGTGACTGATCAGATCCCTGGATTTTTCCAGGGTCCGCGCACGGTCATACTTTGCTTTGGCTGCATAAGCGGGAGAGTAGAAGACTACATGCTTTTCTTCTGCATAATAGTCTTTCTTCTTTTGGCTCAGAGGGTTTGTTACATGGATTTTCCGTGTTGCCTGCCTGGACTTGATTTTAAAGCCTTTCTCGTCATCGTCTCTTCTTTGATAATCTTTCTCATCCAGCACATAGTCCTTAAATTCTTTGTCTGCGCCTCTGATGGAAAAACTCAAAACATAGCCGTTTCGATCTGTCAGGATTTGTGCAATGTTGTCTCCGGTGATCATCCCGCGATCGCCTACAACAATCACTCGTCCGAGATTGTATTTGTCTACTAATTCTCCCATCATCGGGATCAGAGTCTGCTTATCCAGAGTGTTTCCAGAAAATAGACCGTATGTGATTGGAAGTCCGCACGTGTCCATGAAGAGTCCCATCTGAACAATGGGATCTTTCCGATGCTCTTTCGACACACCTCTTCTTTTCATCTCATCTTCTTCATCGATTTCGAAGTAATAGAGGACAAGCAACAATACAGTTGTGACCAGGTGGACCTTTAAGAGTACTGATGAAGGCGGAAACTGGTATTACATACAGGATGGAGATGGAAACTATCTGAATATAGGCGATGGAAATAATTCGTATGTAAGGGTCTCTTCAGATCCTCAGGCTATCTATGTCCGGCCGAATGGTAATACCGTGCGTCTCCAGCGATCGGCTGAAGATAAATCAACTGCTGTAAACAATTATTCCGGGAAAGCAGACCAAGGCTTTGGTCCATATAATGATGAGGGTACTAACGAGTGGTTTACCCTTTTGAATCTTGACTCCAAGGATGAAGGGAAGGTTGGCGTTTATGTTTATGTGGCGGCGAATGATTGGAAAAATAACGAAGAGTTTAAGGAAAGCATCGGTATCAATTATGTGGACAGATATAATTACTTCCCTGCCGGTGTAGTATACCTTCCGGTATCGTACTTTGAAGGAAAGACGGATAATAATCGTCTTATCAATACAAACGAGGACTGGGACATACTTATCGAAGCGATCAGGGAAATGGATACCAGTTATCTGACCGGAGACGCGGCAGCAAATAAAGACAATAAGATCAGCGAATATGTGGACCAGATCGTTCGGGATCTGAACTATGGGCCGAATTCCCAGCATTCAACGATGGGGGCTAATAACGGTAATCAGGGATTTGAAAACCTCGGTTACAAGTATCATCTGGATCTTCGCTTCGAGGCGAACCAGATCACTTTCTATACAGGCAACAACGGACTGACTGATAACAAATACGGCAGAGCAAAGGATGGTACACTTGTAGATACCAGAACCTATATTCCGGGAGCTGTGGTTCAGGAACCGAGCAATCTGGAGATTCCATCCGGATACCGGTTCATGGGCTATTATGAGGATGCAGATTTTACAACTCCGTGGAATGGAATAGGAAAGCTGCTCTATCATAACGAAGTTGTCTATATAAAAATTACAGAAGAAGATAATGTTGTCCTTAATTACAGAACGGTTCCCGGAAATGATGCAGGAAGTCTCACCGTTTATGAGGAAGGGCTTAACCCACTGACCGGAATTCCTGCCGGTTCAACTGCTTCTGCAAAACCGGGGTATCAGTTTGTTGGCTGGTACGCGGATGAAGAGTGCACAGAGCTTCTGTCAACGGAGGCGGCCTTCGTCCCGACGAAGTCAGGCGAACGCTGGGAGGACGGTACGACCTATTATGCAAAATTTGAAGAAAAAACCGTTACTCTGATTTTTAAGGCAGAAGAGCATATCGAACGCCTTGAACTGTCAGGTGAACCTGAAAACGTAGTTTCCTACGAATTGAGTGCTGATGGAAAGACCTTAACGGTCGTTCTCAAGGCGTCGTCCGGCAGTCCTGTGACCGTAAAAGGAATTCCGGAAGACGGATATGTCGTAAAAGAGTGGACGATCAATGATTTGAGCGATCCCCTGACAAAAGAAGATTCCCTGACAACGGCAAAAAAGGATGATACAGCGGCAAATGGGCTGTGGACAGATAGAACGTATCATGTCTGGGCAGAAGTGCTTAAAACGATTACGGTTTCCAAAGAAGTAAAAATCATAGGAACCTTGCAGCACTCTCCTGAAGAGGCGGACGGGAAAGTCTATTTCGCATTAAAGGATATGTCACAGAACCCGGCTCCATGGGTCTGCAATGCCGATGGCTCTGTTTATACCGTAAGTATTCCGATCGAGGACGGACAGCCTCAGGGAACAGCGCAATTTGTCGATCTGCCTGCCGGTACGTATGAAGTCTGGGAAGTCGCTGATGAAGACGCCGGAAGCTTCGGACCGGGCAGCAGTCTTTGCGAAGGAGTTGTTGTTTCCCGGATCCAGACATGGATCAGCGATACTGACACCGGTAATGATGTGATCCTGAGCGAAGAAGATCCGCACGGCAAGATCAAGGTGATCAATACATTGAATCATGCCGACGAAGCAACGACCTTCTGGGCGAACAAAAAATGGTATCCTGAAAAAAACGCCTATGCGGACGCAAACGCGGAGGCAAATGTAAATGTGCCTGACGGAGAATGGGCAGAATTTACATTGTATCGCGTCTACTCGGACGGAAGCGAGGAAGAGGTGGAAACGATCCGCCTCGACGGCACGAAAAACGAGATCGGAGAGGAAGAGGCATGGGCAGCCGCCTTCAGAGATCTGGAAACCAAAGATGAATACGGAAAACCGGTCAGCTACTATGTTAAAGAAACAGCGGTTTCAGATCTTTCCGCTTATGATTACTATGTAACCTTTACAGATACCACGAAAACAAACGGGGGGTCTATTGCCAATGTAGTCGCATACGGGAATATACAGATCTCGAAAGAGATCGATCTTCCTGCAGATGCTTCTGCTGAGGACAAAAAAGCTTTCATCAATGCGCTGAAAATCACGGCTGTTGGTCCGATGGAAGCTGATGAAAGCAGGAGAATATCTGTGACTTTAGATAACAGCGACCAGCGTACTGATAATGATTTTACAGTCAGCGAAACAACTAAAAGCGTAGCGTATGGAACAACGACCCAAAATGTCCTGGCTTTGACCTTAACAGCGACAATGTTGGATCTTCCTGCCGGTACATACACAGTAACTGAGACCGGTTATAATGATCCTGAATTGGCTTATCACTGGAATGCGTCGAACTCATGGATCAAGGCAGACAAAATGCCGGCTGACCAAAGTGATCTGGCAAATGCTGAACAAACCGGGAAGAATAGTACCAACGCTTTGGTGGGCTGGAATGTAACGGATGATAACTTTACTACCAGCGTTGATATCCTGAACAGTTATGTCGTGAAGGATATCAAGGCAACCAAAGTCTGGAATGACCTGGAACAGGAAAGTCCAAACCATCCAAGCGTTCCTGTTACTTTGTATCGAACGGATGCCACAGGCAAGAAGACCGCGGTCAGTACACAAACGATCGGTGCAAACCAGACCGGGGATAAGCTGACGCTGACATGGCCGAATCAACCGCAGAATTATACTTATTCTGTGGAAGAAGGCCCGGTGAGGGGGTATACGCTTGAATCGATCACAGGCAATGAAGATGAAGGATTTATCATAACCAACAAGAAAGCTGCCGTCATCAAGATCGTTAAAACTGATCAGGAAGGCAACCCGCTTGCTGATGCTGTATTCAGCAGCAATCTGTTCAAGGGAAATGTAACGACAGTGATCACGGGAGAGGAAGATGATCGCGAAGCTATTATATTAGATACAACCAGTGTTCCGATTGGGGAATACACTCTCACGGAAGCAGCTCCTCCATCCGGCTACAATTCACTGGAAGGGCCGGTTAAAATCACAGTGGCAGAAGGATCTGCTGCAGGGGATATTGTTGTAACTGCTACGATCAATGGGCAGACAAGTGCATTTACAGAAGTGGAAAGGGTAGCTGAAGATGGTTCGTCATCTGAATGGATCATTATTATTCGAAACGATGCCGGTGCCGTTCTCCCTTCCACCGGAGGCCCGGGTGCCAGCCTGATCTACTTCCTCGGCTGTATACTGATCCTTGGGTCGGGCGTACTGCTGTGGATGAGACGGAGCCTCATGTGACAACAACACATTGAATACTGAAATCACAGGTTGTGACGGAGCAAAGCTCCTGATCAACCTGTGGTTTTCTTTAAGAGGTGAAAGGGTCACAGAGCCGGCTGCCGATGCCGCGTTCTATTGAAATTTGTTAAGTTAGCCTGAAATATACAGAACATCTACCATACAGACAATGCGCTTAATAAACTGCCGCCGTCCGAGCGAAATAAGAAGAGAAAGAAACTGGTAAAGCCTCTGGTGGATGGATTCTTCGATTGGGCGAAGAAAGCACAGTATGCTGCAGCCGGCAGCGACAAAACGAAAAAAGGTATCAAATTAATTCACAAGCCCGATGCTGATCAAGCACCGGGCATTTTTAAACATAGGACGGGTAGTTTACCGTTTACTTTTGTGTTCACTACGGCTGAAACACACCACCCGTAGTGGTTAGATTTTCAAACCTCCGATAATTTGCGGGAATTCACATTTATAAAGATTTAAAACATTGACAGATGTTGCAAAAGGTTGCGATTAAGCACGGAAAAATATACAATTACTAATAATATCAACTAGGAAAAATAACGACTTGAAAAGCAATAACAGATGCGCTGAGGCAACGGTGTTATGGGACCGCATACCGGTAACCAGCACTGTACATGTTAATAGAGTAGAAAAAACAAACAATAGCGGATGGTACAGGCTGATCAAGAGACTGCTTGATTTTGTATCAAGCATTTTTTGGCTGTTAATTCTTTTTACACCGCTTCTCTTGCTTTGCGTTGTTATTGTAATAGATTCACCCGGATGCCCTATATATTCACAGATCCGGCTCGGAAAAGACGAAAAGCCATTTACACTTTTCAAGCTCAGAACAATGCGTATCGACGCGGGATCTGACGGGGTAAGGTGGGCTGAAGATGATGATCCCCGGGTCACAAAGGTTGGCAGAATTCTCAGGAACACAAGGCTTGATGAGCTTCCTCAGCTGATAAACATCCTGCTTGGACAGATGAGCCTTGTAGGACCGCGGCCTGAGAGACCGGAGTTCTACGAGTTCTTCGATACATATATAGATGGTTACCGGCAGCGCATGAAAGTATTACCGGGACTGACAGGGTATGCGCAGGTGATGGGCGGCTATGACCTGCAGCCTGAGGAAAAGATTATACAGTACCGTACGCACCGGCGCCATCCGGCTACTGGGCACTGCTCAACCTCATCATGGCTATCATCTCCGTGCTGATCGGCATCATCATGCTCGTCAGACGCGCAGGCAGGAAGGACGACGAGGAAGACGACGGTACTGATCCGGACGGCACAGGCAGCAGGGCCGCATACGCGGCATCCGCGGCAGACGCCGAAGAAGAGGATCAGCAGGATGAGCGCAAGAAGAAGCGCATGCTCTCGCTCATAGCGGCAATACTGCTCGCGATAGGATCCGTTATAGCCTTCATCCTGACAGAAGACCTCACCAACACGATGGCGTTCATCGACAGATACACCATCCTCATGGCGGTACTTCTGGCAGGCTCAGTGATATCCTTCATCTTCAGAGATAAGGATAATGATGATGAAGAGGAGCAGGGACAGGAAGAACTTGCATCCGGAATCTAAAAACGCTAAAGGACGCCGCGCTGCAAAGCGCAGCGCGGCGTCTGATAATTTGCATCAGCTGAAAATTGCGGGCCGTTCACGGTCAGCGAAACTTCCGAAATGCTTTTTATACTATAAAAAGTGTTAATTTTCAATACTTTTATGGCAAAGTCTGGTTCCCTTTGACTGAACAATTGACAGCGCGTAACCTATAATGACCATATATGATGAAAAATTGGCGATATCTGCCTTTTTGTGGGTAAATTAACGAAACTTTACGAAAACTTTACGAAACGATAGATCAGAAAATGAGATTGGGAAGACACGATTCAGAAGATATAAATATGCCGGAAAACGGTGCTCAGGACAGCGTGACAGCAGTCACTGAAGGGGAAGAAAAGCCTGAGATCGATCTGAGGAAGCTCAAGAAGAAAGACCTTCTTGAGATAATGCTGAAGCAGGGCGAAGAGATAGACAGGCTCCGCGCTCAGATAGCAGATCTTGAGGCGAAGCTTGAGGACCGCAATTTCACCTTCGATAAGATCGGATCCATCGCCGAGGCATCACTGGCGGTGACCGATATATTCAAAGAAGCTGAAAAGGCAGCGGTGATATATCTCGAGAACATCAGGAGCAGAGTCAAATGAGCAGGAGAGACCGCAACACATCGATGACTGTGACCGGACTCCCCGAGACTTCGGAGATCAGGGCTGCGTACGAGGAGGCCTCTTACCTTGACAGGCTGAGGGCTTCGATCATAAGCACCACGAACATCCTGATAGTCGTAGCGGCGATAGCTATCCTGGTGGCGATGCTCTTTCTGCCGGTGCTGAGGATATACGGAGAGTCGATGAACTCAACGCTCCACAGCGGAGAACTCGTTGTATCCGTAAAGGGCGCCAAATTCAAAACAGGCGACGTCATCGCTTTCTACTACAACAACAACGTTCTGGTAAAACGAGTCATCGCGAACTCCGGAGACTGGGTAGACATGGATCTCGAAGGCAATGTCTACGTAAACCAGCAGCTGATAGACGAGCCGTATCTTGAGGGCAACAAGGCGTTCGGAGAGCCTGACATAGACTTTCCTTACCAGGTGCCTGACGAAAGGATATTTGTGCTCGGCGATAACAGAGCGGTATCGATAGATTCGAGGCATATGGCCGTCGGCTGCGTAACTTCAGAACAGGTAGTAGGAAAGATAGTATTCAGAGTCTGGCCGTTGACCAAGATAGGGCCGGTACACTGATGAAAATGCCACAATAGTCTGACAAATGACGCCAGATGTGACGCCTACAATGTTAAGCTAAAGACGTAAAATAAAGGACCCAGGTTATAATCTTGTGCGGACTCCGAGGGGAGGTCTCACGAGTTCATAATACCGGGCTGCTCGGTATAAGCAGCAAAACTATTCTGCCCTGCGGGGCACAAGCTATGGCCGATGAGGCCACGCTCAATAATAAGTGGGCCGAAAGGCCATAGTAAAACGCCTTAAGAGGGCAAGAAAGGAAGGTTTTATGAAACACATTAAAAAGTTAATGGCATTAGTCATTGCAATTGTAATGTGCCTTGGAATGAGTACGATGGTGTTTGCTGCAAGCGAGTACTCAATCAAGGTAACTAATGACAACGAAGCAATGTCAATTAATGGGAAAACTTATTCCGCTTATAAACTGTTTGACGTGAAGTATAGTGGCAATAATTATTCCTACACAATCAAAACAACCAACCCATTTTATTCAACAGCTGATGCAAAAGCCGTGTTAGATACATATTTCGACTTTGCGGACATTGCTTCTGACACAACTACAAAAACCGTAACTGTAAAAGAAAGTAAGTGGGTTTCTGCTCAAAACAAGACTCTCTCAGATGCAGATGTAAGAGCACTTGCAGATGCTCTTCAGCCTTATATTTCGGGAAATCCAGCAGGTTCTGGTGTTGCAGCTAATGAGTCTGCAACAATTGAAGTTCCTACTGCGGGTTATTACATTGTAACAGGTACAGTTAAACCAACGGATCCTGCCAATAGTGATAAGGAAGTTGTATCCGCTGTCATTCTTGACAATGCTGACCCTACAGCAGAAGTTAAACCTAAGGCAAGTGTTCCGCCCCTCGATAAGAAAATCACAAAGGTTCAGGAGGGAACGACAGATGTAACAGCAGATAATAAGCTTGATGAAGCAGGCAAGGCTGCTGTGGCAAAGGTTGGTTCTACCGTTTCCTATGAACTGGATTCTAACGCACCAGATCTTACCGGATATAGTGATTATAAATTTATCTTCAAGGATTCAATTACTTCAGGGCTGGAATATGTAAAGAATAGCTTCAAACTAAAAGTTGGTTCTGGCGCAGCTGCTGATATCACTCCTACTTTTGCGACAGATAATAAGAGCTTTACCTATACTATCCCGTACAATACTTTGAAAACTTATACGAAGGGTGATCCAATTGTTCTTACATATGACTGTAAAGTAACAAGTGCTGCACTTACCTATGATTTTGAGAACAATACTGCTAAACTAGAGTATTCTAAGAGCCCGTACTCAACTGAAACAAATGAGACACCTGAGAAGAAGACTTATGTTATCGATCTTAATCTCGATGTCAACAAGGTTGCTGAGACTGCTAACGGCACTGCGCTGACTGGCGCCAAGTTCAAACTTCGCAAGAGTGAAACAGAGTATTATAAATGGGATTCAGCAAGTGGAGTTACTTGGGTTACAGAAGCAAATGCAGATGTATTTGAGACCAATGAGGGTAAGCTGACACAGCAGGTTCGCGGACTTGACAATGGTACATACTATCTTGTAGAGACTGAGGCTCCTACTGGATACAATCCGCTTAAAGAACCAATTACAGTTGTAATTAAAGCTTCGAAGACTGATAATACAGTGACTTATACAGCGACTGCTGGTGGAGAAACTGCAGCTGTAACAAATGGCACGATTGATCTTACAAAGGCACAGGAAAACAATAAACAACCGGTTGTAACCGCTACAGTCATCAACAAAACTGGCGCTGTTCTTCCAGGTACCGGTGGTATCGGCACTGTTATCTTCTACGTTCTTGGTTCACTTCTCGTAGTTGGATGCGGAATCGTCCTGATCTCGAAGAGAAGAATGAAATCTACAAAGTAATTCAAATTTAATGATCTGACGGGTGGGGGCTTTGGCCTCCACCCGGAAGGACCGGAGCTGATGACTGTGTTTTTAATACTTTCGGAGACTCCGGTACATGTGTTTATTAAACATTTTAGCGGTAATGGGAAATATCCCCTCATTCCACTTTCCCGATTACCAATAGCAGGTTCGGGCCTGCGGAAACCGATCGATCGATGAGGTTTCAGCTCACTGGATAGATCCCTTTCCGAAAGTCCGAACGATAAGCCGCTAAATACGGCAGAAATCCATATAAGGAGATAGAAACAAAACTGTAATGAAAAACTGGATAAAGCGAAATCTGTTAACGGTGGTCATGACTGCCGGACTGTTGGTGGGGATATTCCTGCTGCTTTATCCGTCAGTTGCAAACTACTGGAACTCCTTCCATCAGAGCCGGGCCATCGCTTCATACACCGAAACCGTAACAAATATGAGCAAGGAGGATTACGACAGGATCCTCAACAGTGCCAGAGCATACAACAAGCAGCTGGCAGAAAACGGGATCAACTGGGTGATGAGCGACGCAGAACGGGCAGCCTATGAGAAAGAGCTCAACATAGGCGGTGAAGGGATCATGTGCTATGTGAGCATACCGAAGTTCCACATCAGGTGCCCTATCTATCACGGTACGGATGAAGCGGTACTTCAGGTAGCTATCGGTCACATAGAGAACACATCCCTGCCGGTCGGCGGCGAGGGCACACACTGTGCCATATCGGGACACCGCGGGCTCCCGTCTGCAAGGCTCTTCACTGACATAGACAAGATCAGGGAGGGCGACACGTGGACGGTCACCGTGCTGAACGAGACACTTACGTACGAGTGCGATCAGATACGCATAGTTCTGCCTGAGGATCTGTCAGATCTCAAGATAGAAGAGGGTAAGGATCTGTTTACACTGATCACCTGCACTCCGTACGGCATCAACACCCACAGGCTGCTGGTACGCGGCCACAGGGTGCCTAACGCAAACGGAACAGCGGATGTTACAGCAGACGCCATCCAGATTGCGCCGATCTACATAGCGCCGTTCCTTGCAGGGCCTATACTGCTGATACTGATCATAATACTGCTTATTGCGACAAGACGCGCAAAGCGTTCTGACCCGAAACAATACTTGTCACTATACCTCGAGAAGAAGGGGCTTAAGAAATGAAACAGAACAGACTAAGATGCTTAAAGATTGCCATGGCCATGCTGGTCGCAGCGTTGGTTTGCGCAGGTCTTTCGGCTCCGTTGGACCGTGTTTATGCGGGCGGAAGCGCTAACGTGACTCTTGCGCACATAGACGGACTGCCGGATGGAACAGCCTTCACTCTCAACATTTACAAAGTCGGAAGCTGGACTCGTACAGATGGCGGCAAGGCAGTGCTCGAGCTCGATTCTGCACTGGCGGCAAATGCCAAGGTCGATCCGGTGCTCGTCTACGAGAGTGAGGATGACGCGGAAGCGCTGCTCGAATCATCCAACAATGTGGGTAACTACATAAAGGCCAACAGCAAGGATTTCACTGCGCTTGACACGAAAACAGTCACTGCAGCCGATACAGGAGGAGCAACTTTCAGCGGACTGGCTGATGATGGTCTGTACCTCGTTACCGGAGACACAACGACGGTAGACAAGAAGAGATGGACTCCGAAGTCTGTATATATCGACATCCTCAACAGCGACAAGAGCATGACGCTCAATATGATCAAGATGGAGTCGGCTCCGATAGTTGACGAGTATACGATCGTAAAGCAGTGGGTCGCGGATGCTAAATACGAGGATAACGAGAAAGCAGCCCGTCCGGCTGCGATCGATGTCAGGATTTCTTATGGCAATAAGCTCGTAGATACCATCACACTGAGCGATGATAACAACTGGAGCTACAAGTGGAAGGCCGATGAGAGCGAAAGCGACAAGGTCGTGTACATAAAGACAGTTGGAGATAAGGAAGAATCACAGACTATCACGGATCTCGGAAATGACAGAGCATGGCATGTAACTGAGGTTGCCGATGAGCTGAATGTAAGATATCAGGCTACAGTGACTGATCCTTCGGAGCAGCTTCCGGGAACATTCAAGATTGAGAATGTTGAAGTGCCTGAGAAGGATAACAACAAGATCATCAAGAGAGTCAATACAGGTGACTACACCAACGTTACTAAATGGGTGGCTATCATGATGGCTGCGGCCGTACTCCTTCTGATACTCGCTGTTATAAGCAGAAAGAAGGACAGAAAGAAGGACAGAAAGGAGGCTTATGATGAAAAGCATTAAGAGACTCCTTACAGCGGCATTCACTTCAGTGCTTTGCCTGATGGTATTCGCGGGAACATTCTGAGTGCTCCCGGCAGACAAGGCATACGCGGCAGATGATGAGTATACGTACACCATAACAGTAAACTCCGGCAAGGAAGGCACGTTTGCCGGTGGCACCACCGTAAAGCTTGGGCCTTATAAATACTGTGAAGAATGCAAACTTGAGCTTGGCAAAGGCAAACTTGAGCTGAGCATAAACGACCCAGACACATATCGCGCAAGAGGTCTCAAATTCTCAGGTCACGACAACGACGAGGTATCGAAGAGGAACTATCAGAGTTACAGCTTCAAGGTTAAGGACGATGACGAAGAGGTTGCAGACGAGCTCGAAGACATGTATATCAATAGTGCTGATGGCATGGATAAGCTGTCGCAGGCTGATTCGGAGAAGTTCAAGACGAGCGACCCTGACGAGCTGAAAGAGGCCTTCAAGGAGCTTGGAGAGAAAGAATAAAGAATAAAGTAACGCTTTATGGGACAGAGACGCGGGAATTTACCGTTAATCAGGATAATCGTGCTGCTGCTTGTGGCGGCGGTCATCGGATACGGCGGCTACAGGTTTCTGCACATACAGAAAGCGGACAAGGACGCAGAGGCGGTGCTGAGCACCATGAAAGACCTGATACCCGGTCTTGGGGTAGACACGGGAGTATCCACAGGTAATGGCAAAGACCCTCTGGCGACACTGTCCATCAACAACGTAGACATAGTGGGGTGCCTTGAGATCCCTTCGCTGGATCTCATGGTACCTGTCACGGTCAAAGACGAGGGCGGAGCAGGCTTCGCATCCGTCGTCAGCGGATCGCCTGTAAAAGGCAAATTCAGGCTGACAGGCAATCGTGAGGACATATTCCGCGACCTGGCAGATGCCAAGCCGGATGACAAAGTAGTCTTCACCGATATAGACGGCGTCAGATACACATACAGAGTAACTACTCAGTATCATCTTAAGGACTGGGACGAAGGGGACAATGACCTGATGGTCTGCTACGACAGCGACTCGCAGACGCAGTTTGTACTTGGTTGCAAAGCGTCAGAGTAGCCAGACCGGTGAAATCAGGCTGACAATATGAAAAGCTGATAATTGCAGTGTTTTCTTATTTTTTTAAAACTATTGTTAACTAATTATTGAAGCAAATGATGTTTCAGGAGTTGTTCAATAAGATCATCAAATAAGATATAACTTAATAACCCTGCAGGGTAAATATACAGGAATCGGCGTAGTTTAATCAGAAAGTTATCACTGCATAAAAGACAGATATAATTCAGGGACTACTGTCTCGAGGGGGGCACAGTGAAACAGCTATTCCAGAGTCTGAACGAAATAATCAACAAGTCCAGCAGAACGAAGATGTTAGTCACGGTACTGATGGTGCTTGTTGTTTTTGTTACCACATATATCCTGATCCTGCCTGCCTTTACGCTCACACAGGAGAAAGCAGAGCAGCAGGGAGGCATTGATGTGCCTGCATTCGAGACTGCGGCAGAAGAGGCTGCTTCCGCTGACAACAAGACAGATGTTGGCTCCGAAGCGAAGACTGAAGAAAATGCCGCTTCAAAGACCAAGGCAGAAGATAAGGCCGAGGACAAAGCAAAAGTGGAAGCCGACGCCGAAACTAACGATTCTGCTGCAAAGGTAGCTGCACCGGCAGACCCGCTCACATTTGAGGGGGCAGGCTTCACGATCGCAGTCGACGACAAAAAGTCCGTATTGCCTGAGAATACGAAATTAGTAGCAACAGAATTGCTCGAGAAGCCGGAAGAAGGTACAAAAGACGAAAAGAAAGAGGCCGAAGAAGCGTACAAGAAATACTACGAACTCGCACAGCAGGCTGTTAAGGAAGAAGACGGCGCGGATGACTCCCGCACCATATCTTTTGTCAAATTCTATGACATATCCCTTCAGTCTGCCGGTGAGGAAGTGCAGCCGGGTAAGCCGGTCAATGTCAAAATAAGCTACGATAAGGATGCACGCAAAGATCTTGTAGTTAGTAACAAGACAGATGTACGTGTCGTTCATTTTAAACAGGATGAGAATACCGATGAGATTATTCCGGAGATCCTGGATAACAAGGATGTCGACGCCACACTCACAGTATACAACAGACTAAAAGAGGCTACCTTCGAAACCGAAAGCTTCTCGGTATACGGAGTGGTATATACAGTCGACTTCAGCTACGAAGTAGACGGCAAAATGTACGAATTCAGCATTCCCGGAGGCGGTTTTGTCTCACTTGAACATGTAGTGGAAGTGCTGGGTATAGCGAGAATTGGTGAGAACGGCAATTCTGAGGATGAAAATGAAGCAAATGAGGCCGAAAATGCGTCTGAAAACGATGTCTACAACGGAGTGGAAGAGACTGATGTAGATGATAATGGTGCGAACAGTAATGCTTATGAAGAGAGCATCAGCCTGAATAATGTGGAAGTCAGTGAGGCGACGAGACAGTTCGTGGCGGATGTGGCGAGCGTAGAATTCAGCAGTCCTGAGCTGGTATGGGTTGGGAAGGTTGAAGAAACGGCTACAGTCGGGCAGTTAAAGAGTGAAAACGGACTGGAAGTTCAGTATTCAGCTGATCTGACGGAAGAACAGATTGGAGAGATCAATGGAGGCACAGTCGAAAATGGAGACTGGGCTTTGATCAGCATGCGGCCGTTTACGAGTGAAGAGACCCTGACGGTCACCATGAAGACCGGGGAACAGTTTATGGTGAAGGTGACGGACGCGCAGAAGATCAAAAAAGTGATCACCACTTCCGACAAAATCCTACAGGTGACGGTTGAAGTTCGTGATGGGAACGATATTGCCCGTTTTGAAGACTTGCGTGTAGAGGAACTCTCAGAAGACACGGATGCCTACAGGGAAGCATATGAAGCGGTAGTCTCCTTAAAAGGCGCGGAAGATGAGAACTTTGACGAAGAAAAATGCGGCTTCCTGGCGGCGGATATCGAACTGCTGGACAAAGATGGAGAAGCGTTTGAGCCGGAGGGCACAGTTTATGTGAAGATGGAACTGCTTCAGCTGCCCGCGGAAGAATCGGTTCTGACATCTACCATGGAGATCCAGCATCTGGCTGAACAGGATGGAAAAATTGACGTCCAGACAGTGGCATCAGCTGAAAACATCACGAAAGTGGATGACGTGGTTACAGCTGAGTTTTCTGTGGAATCCTTCTCTACCTTTACACTGACATGGACAGATGATGGAAGCAGTACGGTGATTTCCGATCAGGATGCTTCCACGACATTGAACATCCAGAATAACAACGGAGATACTTATGCCACGGTAACAGTCCATTATGTTGATACGAACGGGAATAACATCCAGAGCCCGTTTATTTCTGCTGTAAATGGAACTACGCCTGTGACGATTGACGGTTTGCTGAACAGCGAGATTGAGGGGTATGAATATCAAGGGGCATATTACAGCTCCTACACAAACGAAAATGAGCATGGAGATAATCTGACAAGTATATCTGCAAGTAGAGCAAGTGAGGATCGTGAGGTTAGCGGTTATGCTTCTAAATCTTATTCAACAGACGGTTATACTTCCTCTACGGAGTTTAGTGATAGAACATATTTTGCAGATACTGCTCTTACAAGGCGACTCTGGTGGAGACAAAGAAACAGTAATGGGAAATGGTATTTATATAATGCAAACGGAAACGGAATTAATCAAAACACTGTTTATTATGCAAATAGCGGAACTCAGACATATTACACCACAAGCGTAACATTCAGCGGCGAGTCTGTGATCGAAACCTTAGTCAGCGATGCGACTGCCAGTGATGCTGCATACGAAACCGGTGCCAGTATTTATCTCGTATATGAAAACACCGATCCCGGCAAGTGCCACGCCACTATTCATTATGGAACACTGAACACAGATGGCAGTTTTTCAGACCTGCAGGAAACGGCGACCTTGGATTCAAGTGCAGCCAGCATTAGTGTGAATCCAACTATTTCAGGGAATACATTCCTTGGTGCATACTATTCTGAAAACGCTACGGATACACCGGCTGTCGATACAAAGCAGGTGGATCATGTACTTCGGAAAGCAGATGGATCGTGGCAATATACAAATGTGAACGATCCATCGGACAAGGGACTTATAGCGGATAATAGTCATCTTTATGTGATTTACAAAGAAAAAACAGAATCCGGTACACCTACTCCTGCTGATGACAGCAATATTCCAAAACCATCAACTATTAAAAAGGTATATGATAATGGTGATGGAACATATGATATCCAATTGGATATTATTGGAAATCAGATCCAGGAGTCAGAAAGAAAGGGGGCAAATGTACTTCTGATTTTTGACAGAACTTCCAGTATGACAAATTCAATGGCCAATGCTCCGGGCAACGGACAGAGAATAGATGCCGCCAGGGCTGCGGTACATACACTTGTCGATGCCCTGGATCCCGGAAACAATCCCGTGCAGATTGCGGCTTTCAGCTTTGCCCGCTTCGCGGATCCTGTTGGCGGACCGAATAATTATGATGTAGTTGCCGGCATTAACTGGACCGAAAATGGAGCTGCGATTACTAATTTCACCGATAATCTGACACTGGCACCGAGCGGCAGTGCATGGCAGACATATACCTATGCGGGCGGTACTAACTGGGAGGCGGCGCTCGACTATGCAAACACTTATTTACAGAATCCCCCGGATGATGATCCAACATATATCATTTTCCTTACAGATGGCAATCCGACTGTCCATAATGGTACTGCATCTACATCCGGGTCAGGTATTATAAATTCGAATCCTACCGCACGGTCAACTGAATATACAGCAGCCCAGGCAGCTGCCGATAATTTGAATACGGCATATAAATTCTACGGAATCTTATGTGCAAATGAGTCGGATGGTCCGTTGCTCCAGACACTGGTTACCCATCTCAATAGTACTGGGCATGATGCTACGCATATTCTCGGCGATGATTCAAATAAACTGAGCAGCTCTTTCCAGAATATTGCTGAATATATTGTTAGTCAGTTAAGCGCATCAGATGTATCTACAAATGATGGAATCACATCTCTTTCCACTGTGAATGCTTCTGTCAGTGGGGCTGCCGGGGCATTTAAATACTACAAAGCATATGAAGTGAAATATGAGGACGGCAAATACACATACGTGGATGATGATGGAGAAGTACAGGAGATAAACGCGGATCAGGTTGAAACATATAGTTATGCAGAGGATGATGGAGAAGGTAATGTAGTTAACAAGACATATTTATATTATAATCGGGAAACTTGGCAGGAAGCACCAGGTGCATCTTACAATGAAGCAACCGGTGTCACATGGGATCTGAGTTCTGAAAAGGGTCTGAAAGAAGGTGAAATTTATACAGTTCGATTTACAATATGGCCGAGCCAGGAAGCGTACGACCTGCTTGCAGATCTGAATAATGGTATTAAGGCTTATGAGCCCAATGTCTATAATGAAAAAGGAGAACTTATCAGCATCACTGAAAGTGAACGGAATCAGGTATATCAATCCGGCGGCGTCTACTACATGAAGACAAACACCGAACTGAATACGTCCTATACATTTTCAGGTAATAATTACACGGACGAAATCCCTTACCATCAGGGAGCGATGGATCTGGATGCGAGAACGATCAGTCTGCAAAAACTGTGGCCGGAAAATCTGCTGGATGATTATGGAGAGGGCCATTCTCTGGATGGGATTAAAGATCGGGTAACATTAACCGTTACGAAAGACGGCATTGATTACCTGGACGTTACACTTGGAAAGGATAATCAATGGAAGAGAGATGATGTATATATTTCCTGTGGACTGATGACTGTCCATAATGGTGTTGTGGAAATCAAAGAACGTGGACATGATTATACAGTTACTGAACCGGGCATTTTCTCATATTACTGGGATCTGGTCGCCGATGTCTACCGGCCGATGGTTATCGGTTATGAAAGTGACCATGGTACAGTACATGAAGCGACATTGCTTGTCCTTGATGAAACGTTGACGGAAGCAGACGTAAACAATAGTACCATCTTTAAAATTGACGGTAAAATATACAAAAAACAAAGTACTTCAGACAATACGCTGGAAGCGAGCAATTATCGTCGTTCCAATCTCAATCTGAAAAAGAACGTAACGGGTATCAACGCACCGAAAGATGCGCTCTTTGAGTATACCGTCAAAATAAAGGATGCTGCAGATAATGATATATGGTTCTCTGCGGTGGAGAATGATGTGTATCAGGTACTTGAGACATCCTCCAACGTCACACCTGAATACAGGACGGTAGAGGGGGCAGTCTATAATCCGGATGACAAGACCTATACATACACCTATCAGGGAAATACGTATACTTTGTTTGCGGCTGATGACGGAACCGGCGGGAAAATGTATACAGGCTTTTACTCAGTGCCGTCTGACGAAGAGTTCACATTTAAAATAAAAGATGGATGGAACGTAAGATTCATCAATCTGCTGCGTGATTCAACTTTCAATATAACAGAAGGTGACATGGATGAAGGATTCTCTTTTGAAGAGATTGATACTGAAACATTGTATCCTTTCACTTTAGTTGATCTGAACACCGTGTGGAACAACATCGAAGGCCAGACGATTACGGGTACGATCGTGGAGCCGAACAATTCCTATTCGGTTACCTATACGAACCACTGGGAATCTGTTGGTTTTCTGCTTGAGAAAGTAAAGGAAGACCGCGTTACAAAAATCAGCGGTTCAGAATTTGTCCTTCAAGTAAAAGGAGAGAATGACATTTGGACTAATGCACTGACTGATATTAAACCAGGCGGTACAAAAACGGTCATCGATGAAGAAACAGGTGACGAAATAACAGTTAATATCGCCAATCCTGTTGATCTGGGTGGATTAGGTATAGGGCACTATCGCTTTGAAGAGACGAATGCTCCGGCAGGTTATATCATTTCAACAAAATATACGTACTTTGAGGTATATAAAGAAGAATCTGCTTTGAAAGTCAGACTGACTGATGAAAATGGAAGTCCGCTAAAAGACCAGAACGAACAGGAAGTTACGCAAACAGATACGGCACAATTATCATCTGAAACAGTTGAAGGTAAAACAGTCTATAAGATTACTATTACAAATAATCCCGGCGTCGCCCTTCCGAATACCGGCGGCCCCGGCACCAACATGCTTTATTTCTTCGGCATCATGCTTGCTGGCCTTGCGGGAGCAGGACTCGTGATGAAGCGGAGAAGGAGAAAGAATCGGCGAAGCGCATTTCTGTTGGGCAAACGGTAAACTGGCTCACTGTTAAAGTTTCGTAAGTTTTCGTTTAAGAAACCTGCTGTTTTGACGGCAAATGTGACACCCTAAAGGTTAAAATAAAAATGATATAAACCGCAAATTAGGGTTAGGGAAATGGGGATCAATATTACTGATTGACTCCAATGAATGAAAATTGGGGTATGCAAGTGGCAATACAGCCACGTGCATACCGTTTTTGTATAAAAAAGGTTCACAGCATGCAAAGTATCAAACAAATCATAACCAGACTGATAGAAGCTATGGACAGATCAAGGAAGGTATTATTGGCGCTTTCTTGTCTTGTAGTGTTCGTGGTGACATATGTACTGATACTCCCGGCATTTACGCTGACACAAGAAAAAGCGGAGCAGCAGGGTGGTATTGACATACCTGCAATGGAGACTGCTGCAGAAGAGGTATCCGGCGAGAAGCCTTCTTCCGCTGAAAGTAAAACAGAGGCTGGCTCCGAAGCGAAGACTGAAGAAAAAGCCACACCAAAGACAAAATCGGACAACAAGACTGATGGCAAAACCAAATCTGGAACTAAGGCTGAAACTGAAACTAGTAGCAGCTCATCAGCAAAGGCAGCTGCATTGACCGATCCTCTTAAATTTGAGGGTGACGGTTTCACGATTGCTGTCGATGACAAAAAATCCGTGCTTCCGGCTAATGCGGAGGTAGTTGCGTCCGAGCTGCTCGAAAAGCCTGAAGAAGGCACAAAGGCCGAGCGCAAAGCGGCAGAGGAAGCGTATAAAAACTATTATGATAAAGCCTTGGAAGTCCTGAATGATGAGACAGAGGGCAATGAAAGAAAGGCGATCTCTTTCATAAAGCTCTATGATATAACCCTTCAATCAGACGGCGAGGCTGTACAGCCTGAAAAGCCTGTTGGCGTCACGATTTCTTACGATGCGCTTGCACAGGAGGATCTGCAGGTTGAAAAGAAAGATGGTGTTCGTGTAATACATTTCACTGAAGATGAAGAGACAGGTGAGATCAACACCGAATTACTGGAAAACGAGTCGGTAGAAGTGACACTTGAACAAAAGAAGATGACCGAAGCCACTTTCGAGGCTGAAGGCTTCTCGGTATATGCTGTCGTGTATACCGTTGACTTCCATTGGAGCGCAAATGGGAAAACATATAATTTCAGCATCCCGGGTGGAGACTTTTTGAGTTTCCAGAAGCTGGTAGAGACTCTCGGCATAGCCAATGATGCGAACATCAAGGAAGATTCCGAAAAAGCAGAAACAGCGGGTGCCGTAAATGCTGGAGAAGCACTGGCTGAAGCAGTTCTTTCGATGAATGACGTTGAGGTAAGTGACGAGACAAGAGAGTTTGTTGCGGACGTAGAAAAAATCGAGTTCTCCTCACCGGAGCTTGTAGATGTAAGCAAAGCTGAGAATGATACCACAGTCGGAGAAATCAAGAAGGATCGCGGCCTGGAAGTCCAGCATAGTGCCGAATTGACAGAAGAGCAGATCGCTGAAATCGACGCGCAGGCGGTAGAAGCCGGAGACTGGGCGCTGATTTCCCTGAAGCCATTCGATACAGAGGAGACAATGACAATCACCATGAAGAATGGGGATCAGTTTGTGGTGAAAGTGACCGACGCACAGGACCCATCGGTCTACGTTGGTAAAAAGGTTATTATCTACGATAATGGCGAGCAGCGCGCAATGTTATCGAATGGGTATACATATGAGGGTCATTACCGCTTGAATTCAATTCCGCTAGCGGAAGCAGATAGCAATGAAGCAGCTATTTGGACAGTTGAACATTATAACAACAATTATTATTTGAAGGCCAGTAATAATAAGTACCTGACAATCATCAATAATGATGTCGGATTAGTAGATAATAGGTCAGTAGCTACGCCATTAAAAATTGATGCGGGTGGGAATCCTGATTACCGTATTTATTCCGCAAGTAATTATAACCAGGTGTTGTCATACAGTACGAACAATGATTGGGGAGATGGATACTTCAGTGCCCCTGGAGGAAAGAATGGCAGCCCTAATCAGGAGTGGCTGTATATACGTGAAGTGGAAAGTGTTCCTGACCGTGCCGGAGACTGGCTGCTTTACTTTGATGATGATTTCGATGAAATCACAATTCACGTTGGAGAAACTATTTCGCTCCGTCCATATAATAAATGGGAATGGAAGGAAGGCAATGTCAATGTTCAGACTGCCCACTGGAATATCGGAGGAAGAAATAACAATTACTGGAATCAAATTGACGCCAATGATGGAAATGGTGCACATAAGGAATCGTGGGACGATGGCGGAACAGGTGGAACTGCTGGATTCCATTGGACAGCTTATGTCAAAGAAGATGGTCAGCTCAGTACCCACTATTGGGCAGTTCAGGGGCGAGCTACACAAACAGGCGATTATATACTGACAAATACGAAAAATGGTAAAACTATCACTGTACACGTAGTAGAAGGAGATCCTGTCAATAAGCCAAGTACTATTAGCAATATTGCGAATATAAAGGTGAATCTGTTTGATTACGACTTTGGCGGACGTCTTGACGTTGGCGAGGTTAATGGGGAAACGAACAAAAACCTGGCAAATAACAGCAATTTCAAGAATGAATCCGTCAATCAGATGAGCGGCTCTGACCACTTCTACTTCCTGAGTTCGGGCAGCGGCGATAACAGCAGCGAACCATGGAACAGCTATACAAAAGACAGGTCTAATCCGAATATCGTAAAGGACACATTAGACAATGAGGGATATCCGGTTCTTAACGGAAGGAATCAGACCGGAAGTCTGAAATACTTGTTTGATACTTCTGAGGCAAGCCAGAGCTGGCATGGCGGCAGTGGTAATAACGGAATGATCGCCTATCCGGGTGTAGTAGGCATGTTCCAGAAGGACAGCAAAGGATATTATTACTTCAACAGTAATACAAATTATTACTACTATGATACGGTAAACAAGACCTCGAAGCTTTATGAGCATACATATACCCAGGCTTCAGGTGAAGCGAAGGAGTCTCTTCCGAATGACAAGCCAATCGGCTTCTTCCCGTTCCATGACTATGATGCTACACACAATGTTTATGTAAACCAGAATGATGAGCTTAATCATCATGTAGGTATGAGCATGGAACTCGAGTTCATGTTGCCTAAAAACAGAAAAGACGATAACAATGAAGATATAATCTTTGACTTCTCCGGAGACGATGACCTTTGGGTCTTTGTCGAATGGGAAGACGACCAAGGTAACAAACAAAGTAAACTGTTGCTTGATTTGGGAGGCATCCACCAGCCGATACACGGAGATATCAACTTTACTAATGGGGCGAATACTAAATTTATGGAGACTAATAGGCCTTACACGCTGAAAGTTTTCTACCTTGAGCGAGGCGGCTGCGACTCCAACTGTTCTATCCGTTTCAACTTACCGATCATTCAGGATCTCGTTATAGCAAAGAAGCTGACAGGGCTTACAGAGGCAGAAAAGGAAAAGTATAAGGACGAGGAGTTTACATATGAAGTAATTGTAAACAATGAGCTTTATAATTATCCGAATCCTGATAATAGGTATGAAAAGGCTGTAATAAGAGACGCTGATGGAAATGATGTTACGCCTGTTAACTTTACGATCGTAGATGGTCAGGTAAAGCTGAAAGACGGATATACGCTTACTATTTCATATCTCGATCGGTCGGATAAATTCACAGTAGCCGAAGAAAACACTCCGAACATGGAGAACTTTGAACGTCCGAATGCTGAGCTTTATTATCATTTGCCGCATGATGCTTCGCTATACGAAACAGAAATAACTCTGGTAGACAGCCATACACAGGGCACATCACCGTCCATTGAAGAGTGGGTTACTCCGGATCCTCCATATGAGCTTGAAAACACCGAAAGAGTCACCTTCACTAACACGTTAAAGGAAAAGAACCTCGAGGTAGAGAAGAAGTGGGCAGGTGGGCAGGATCATCCGCAAAGCATCAATTTTACGGTGAGTGCTACCATTGACGATGGCAGCGGGGGGCGTACGGCATACTCTGTCTCAGAACTAAAGAATCCTAATGGGACAGATAAAGTGTTCACTCTGAGCGATAGCAACAATTGGCGCCACGAAATCGAGCATCTGCCGGTAAACACACCGGACGGGAAGTTCATTTTCTACGATATCAACGAAAGCCATGTCGATGGCTATGTGCTGACAGGGATCACAGACCTTACTGCAGATAAATACTCTTACTGCAATGTGGATGTAGTGAAACTGTGGCCTGACAGCAATGGTAATCATACAGAAGTTCTGCAGGTTGTTCTGAAGAATTCTGCAGGAAAGTATTACAAGATTGATGAGGACGAAAATGTTGAATTCGTTGATGATAAAAACGATGCAACGATATACACATTGAATCCGACTAACAATTACACGCATCGTTTTGATCGAGTTCCGTATGGAGAATATACCGCAGAGCAACTACACGAGGACGTATACAATCACGGACTTGCAGTATATAATCGTCCTATCATCCAGTATGAACTGAAAAACACACCAGCCGAAGATCAGGTCAACCCGGAGGAGAAGCCTGTAACTCCTGTGATCCACAAGAGGATCGACGCGCTGCGTGACGGGGATGTCAATCCTGATTCTGCACATACAGGTGAAGACCTGACCGACCTGTATAGGCTGTATCTTGACTACAATGTCGATTATCCGTGGGATGCCAATGGCGTTGATCTGCTTCTTGTGATCGATCATTCCGGGAGCATGAATAATGAGCAATGGCCGGGAAACAAGTATCGTGCCTCAGCTGTGCAGAACGCGTTGAATGGTGAGAATGGATTCATTTCTGAGTTCCTCGCTTTAAACGAGAATAACCGTTGGGCTGCTGTAGGATTCAAGGGCCCTGATGGTTCGCGCGATTATACCTGGTCGCTTACCAACCCATGGAATACGGCTACCAATACGGCCAAAACCAATGCAGGGCAGAACGGAAGCGAGGTGTTATCACCTGACGGAACATCATACGAGTTCACCGATCAGGCTGCAGATGTAACATTAGCTAATGAAGGAGCAAACATACTATCCAACTATACTGCCGGATTCTGGCGTGCTGAGCAGTTCTTGCTGAACGATGCGGTAAAGGAGGACGGGAGGAAGAAAGTTGTTGTCTTCATTACCGATGGCGTCCCGACACTGCATATAGATGGCCTCAGCAACTCTCTGGCGGGTGCGGGAGAGGCTGAAGGCAGCAAGTATTACCGTGAGGAATACGGCGGATGTCCGGACAAAGCTCTCGCCGAGTTTGAATACTTTGTAAATGATATGCAGCAAGGCGGCTATGTCTTTGGCGACAGTATGGAGTTTTACACCATAGGCCTGGGTGCATCGATGCAGACAACAGGCGGCGCGGCGCTTCTGAACGGATTGCTTGATGCTGCTTATGAAGAAGTTGCTCACACGAATCATTACATGACGGTTACTGACGCTTCCAGCACCACTGATACTTCAGCGGCCAATACACTTGGGAAAGATCTGCGCATTATTCTGGGAATGACTGATACATTCTCGAATATCGTTATAAAGGACGACCTCAGTAAATATGTAGATTTGAACGGACTCGCAAATGCGGGATCAAGTGTAGCGAATATCATGAGAGCAGCCAAGGCAAAGGTGACGATGACTGTTCCGAATCCTGCCGACCCTGAACAGCCGCAGGTTATCACTTTATACGAGAATGGAGCACCTGAGAAGGCTGATAACGCCAAGTTTACAAACGGAGATGGCAACAAAGTTCCTATCATCACAGAGCTGCAATACGATGAGGCCACTAAAACGATAAGAGCGGTCTTTAATCCTGAATATCGTGCGGCAGATAATGCAACGTATACACTTTCGTTCGATGTGAAGGCTACAGAAGAAGCATATACTACTTACGCTGCAAGTGGCTACGACAAGTATACCTCGGGCGAGAATCAGGGGAAGGTCATTGTAGGTGATGAGGATACTGACTTCCTCGGAACAACTCCTGCCAATGCTACAAGCGTTGATAAGGCGGGCTTCCGATCGAATGACGAAGCCAAAGCCACATATGATCATAACAGCCGTGTTGAAGAACTGGAGTATCGGCATCCGGTGATACAGGTGGCAGCTAAGGTGGATATTGTAAAGATAAATGAATCCGATGAAGCGCTTGAAGGTGCGGTATTCAATCTTTACGACAGCAGATATAATGCAGCCAAGACCATAGAGGAGAACGAAGGTTATCTGATAGAAGCCGACCTCCAGTCTATGATACCTACTGACCCTGCAGGGGAAGATGCCGTAATTCGCAGCGGCAAGCTGACAGAGGGCACATACTATCTTGTCGAGACTGAAACGCCGGGCGGATACAATTCACTTCCAGGCCCGGTGAAGATAACAGTCACCGATTCCGGAGGGACACTTAACATGTCGGCCGAAATCGCAGGAGAGAACGTTGGCAACAAGCTTGTTAAGAGCGGAAATGGCGTATGGAAGCTAAAAGTGCAGAATACAGCAGGCTACGAACTCCCTCACACAGGCGGTATCGGAACTACGATCTTCTACATACTCGGATCGTTGCTGGTTGTCGGCAGCGCGGTGGTGTTGATATCGCGCAGACGCATTCGTAAATAATGATTACAGTGCTTAGAATAGCAGAATGCCTCGGGCTTTATGCCCGGGGCATTCTGTTTTATGACCGGGGACATAAATTATAGACAAAATCTTTATTATATTTCGTTAATCTGATATGTAAATTGACACTTAAGTTGACACGAAAACTCCTATAGTAATAATGGTTTATAATATGTGAATCGTTTAAGATTTAAATAGGGGTGCAGCCGGCTGATAGATCTATGGAATTGACGGCGAAACTAAAAGGAATCATCAAAACGATGATGATCAAGGTGCATAATCGCAAAAAGAGATTCTGGCACTTTCCTGCGTTGTTGTTTTCGTAACGACTACGACATGCGTTGCAGTTGCTAAAAATGTATTACGAAAAAAACAAAGTTTTCAAAAAAATTCATTATTGTTTATTTGATACGCATCTTTTGTATAGTAAACTATGGTCGATTTTCAGTTTGCGCAATGATTCTGTCTATATACTCAGACAGAATAAATAACAAAGAAACAGAAATCCGGAAATGTTTTCGTACTCAGTTGCGAAAACGTTTTCGTGGTTCTGTTCTTTGCATATCCCATGCTATCACTTAGATTCAATCTCAATAATATGTAAGAGTGGAGAAAGATCTTATGACTAAGAACAGACTTTTAAAGACAGCCCTGTGCATGGTCCTTGCATTCGCCATGACATTTGCACCGATTTTCAGCAGCTATGCGATGTTTGCAAATGCTATGGGAGAAAACGACATGCAGACAATCGAATCGCAGGAGCCGTCAGCAGACGAATCGGCACAGCCTGCTGACACAGCTTCTGGCGAAGGCGCTGAGGGAGTGACATCGGGAGTCTGAATGTCAAGCAAAATTTTCCCGGTAAGGTAAACAGTTTTTTCTTTCCGCGGTAAACAGATTTTT